>Ga0172363_10001219_pt1 | contig 20574 bp, 18 predicted proteins | sample LakKivs2_kivu2a2_FD_114541 | JGI IMG/M metagenome (GOLD analysis project Ga0172363, IMG submission 114541) | Sediment microbial communities from Lake Kivu, Rwanda - Sediment s2_kivu2a2 | ecosystem: Environmental > Aquatic > Freshwater > Lake > Sediment | place: Rwanda: Western Province, Lake... | reverse complement strand
CCGACACCCGACACTCGACACCCGACACCCGACACCCGACACCCGACACTCGCCACCCGCCACCCGACACTCGCCACCCGACACTCGACACCCGCCACCCGACACTCCCGCCGTTCATCCGCCCCCGATGGCGGGGAACAGCGCCACCACGTCGCCCTCGGCCAGCGCCGCGTCGGCCGTGACGAACCGCCCGTTGACCAGCGTGATGGCCACGTCCTGCCGCGGGATGGCGAGTTGGCGCAACAGGTCCGCCGGCGACGCGGGCGGTTCGACAGCCAGCGTCTTGTTCCTGAACCGCCCTTCGCGCAGGGCCGAGAACAATCGCACCTCGACGGTCATTCCTTAGCGGCTGAGCTTGCTCAGCGCGTCTCCTCACACCAGCGCCAGCTCGGCGAGTTTCGCCTCCGTCGGCACGCCGTCGGCCCCCCAGCCGCGCAGCGCGTAGTACTCCGGCAGCATGTCGGCGAGGCGGTGGACGTGCCCGGCCGGGCCGCCTTCCGTTAGGGGCTCTTTGAGCAGGCGCGGCGGCAGCGTGTCCTGGGCCGGCGAGATGCCCGCGCGGAGGTTGAACGACCGCTCCAGGTTCCAGATTCTTTCCCCGGCCGTCAGGAGCTGCCCGGTCGTCCAGTCCTCCCCGACGAAGGCGTTGAACAGGTCGCGGTAGTCGTCGGCCCGCAGGGCGAACGAGGTGAACAGGCAGACGCCGAGTGAGTCGATGGCGGCGGTGAGGTCCTGGAATGCCTTGACCCACACGGCCTTGTCGGCGGTGGTCAACGGGTCGAGCTTCTCGGGTATGCCGAGGACCTCGGCGGAGATGAGGTATCCGCGGACGTGGCAGCCGCCGCGGTTGCTGGTGGCGTACTCCAGCCCGTGGCCCTGTGCGCCGCGCGGGTCGTAGGCGGGCAGCTCCTGCCTCTTGACCGTCATCGACAGCTCCGGATGCCCGTACATCTCCGCCAGTCGGTAGCTGCCGAGCGCTAGCCTGGCCCCGAATCCCTCGCCGGCGCCCATCTTCCGCGTCCACTCGACGATCGCCTCGGTCGAGCCGAAGCGCAGCGGCGGCCCGTCGACTTCGGCCGGCGGAATGTGGCCGTTCTCGAACAGCTCCATCGCGCAGGCGATGGTCGCCCCGGCGCCGATCGTGTCCAGCCCGTACTCGTTGCACCAGTGGTTGGCCTTGATGACGGCGGCCAGGTCGCCCACGCCGCAGTCGGCCGAGTAGGCCCAGACGGTCTCGTACTCCGGCCCGCCGCCCTCCACGTCGTCGGCGCGGCAGTAGCGCCCGCAGGCGATCTGGCAGCGGAAGCAGATGTCCTTGCCCGTGAGGTACTTTTCGGCCAGGGCCTCGCCGCTGGCGCCGTCGGCCCGCGGAAAGTAGCCGCTCTGAAAGTTCCGCGTCGGATAGATGCCGCACTCGTTGATCACGTTGACCAACGCGGCCGTGCCGTACGTCGGCAGCGTCTGGCCGGTCACGGCGTTGTCCTTGATCTTCCGGCGCACGGCCTTGAGCACGTCGGCGGCCTGCTCGTCGCGGGCGGGCTCGACCCTGCCGCTGCCGCGCACGACGACGGCCTTGAGGTTCTTGCTGCCCATGACCGCCCCCACGCCGCTGCGCCCCGCCGCCCGGTAGCGGTCGCACATGATGCACGCCAGCATGCCCTGCGCCTCGCCGGCCGGTCCGATGCACAGCACCCGGGCCTTCGGGTCGCCGAACTCGGCCAGCAGGGCGTCGGTGGTCTGCCCGACCAGCTTGCCCCACAGCCCCGCCGCGTCGTGAATGGCCACGTCCTGCCTGCGGATGGACACCCACACCGGCCCGGGCGCCTTGCCTTCCACGATGACCATGTCGTAGCCGGCGAACTTCAGCTCCGGCCCCCAGTAGCCGCCGCAGTTGCTGCTGGCGATGGCGCCCGTCAGCGGGCCTTTCGTGACGGCCATGAACCGCCCCGGCGCCGGGGCGCCGCTGCCGGTCAGCGGCCCGGTGGCCAGCAGCAGCTTGTTGGCCGGCGAGAGCGGATCGACGGCGGGGTCCACCTCGCGGGCGAGGTAGTGGCTGGCCAGACCGCGCCCGCCGATGAACTTCCTCGCCGTCGCGGCCTCGATTGCCTCGGTGGTGATCCTGCGGCTGGTCAGGTCGATCCGCAGCAGCCGCCCGCAGTACCCGCCCTTGACGATCATGATCGGTTTCCTTCCCGGCCGTCGGCGTCGGCGATGCGGGCAGTATCGGCGCGCGGGGTGGGCGTGTCAAGCCGGCGCGGCGCGCGGACTGAGTTGCGCGTGCAGGCGCGCCGCCTGCCGCGCGCCGAGCGGATCGGGCCCGACCGGCGCCGGCCCTATGCACGCCGGAACGTCGCGCAGTCCGGGCAATCGCTGTGCATGGCGACGGCGATCTTCGCGGCCGTGCACTCCAGGTCCTGGTTGAACCTGCAGATATCGACCCTGCACGCGCCGACGCCGGCGATGGCGGACATGTCGCCGCCGCGGCCGGGCATCTGGATGTAGGTGTCGCAGCGGGGGTGGCCGGCGTCGCCCACGGTGATGGCCAGCGCGTGGCACTTGCCGTCGCGATTGTAGGAGCAGCTTCCCGCGTCGCACTTGCTGACCTTGGGCATATTCATGGCCGTTCTCCTCTGGCGCCTGTTGTGCAAGCGAAGGCATTCTAGCGCGGCCAGGCGGGTGCGAATGGGAATCCCGGCGATGACGCCACGGGCGCCTTGCGTCGAGGCCCGCGGCGTCACCACGCCGGACGCGGGGGGTTAGACCCAACGGGCGCGGTCCGGGCGGGGCGGCGCGCATCGAGAGGTGCATCATGGCCGGAAGGATCAGTCGGCGGCGGTTGCTGGGCGGTGCGGCCGCCGCGGCGGCTGGGATCGGAACGTTCCACATCGTCGCGCCGCACGTTCTGGGCGGGCCGGGCAAGACGGCCCCCAGCGACCGGCGCTACGCGGCGACCGTCGGCCTGGGGCGCGGCATGGGGTTCATCCGCGGCGACTCCATCGCCGTCTGCGACGTGGACAAGTAGCGTCTGGCGGCCGGCCTGGCCGGCGCCCGCAAGTCCGTGCCCGGCGCGGAAGGCTACACCGACTTCCGCCGCATCCTCGACCGCAAGGACGTCGACGAGGTCCGCGTGCTCACCCCGCCGCACTGGCACACGCTGATCAGCATCTACGCCGCGCAGGCGGGCAAGAGCGTCTTCTGCGAAAAGCCCCTCACGCGCACCGTGGCCGAGGGGCGGGCGTTCGTCGAGGCCATCCGCCGCTACAACGTCCCCTTCCGCTACGGCGCCCACACGGAGGGCCCGCCGTGGGACCTGGTCAGCAAGGCCTACCACAGCGGTCTGCTCGGCCGGCCCATCACGATCTACGAGGCCCAGGGCATCGGCTGCAACTTCAAGGTGGCCGCGTGGCGCGGCCAGGTCAACCAGCGCCCCCGGCCCGTGCCCGACTGGCTGGACTGGGAGATGTTCGTGGGGCCGGCGCCGATGAAACCCTACCACCCCCACCGCCTGCACGGGTCGTTTCGCGGCTACTGGGACTACGACGGCGGCGGGCTGACCGACATGGCCCCGCACATCCTGAACATGATGATCCCCGCCATCGACAAGGACGCCACGTCACCGGTGGAGATATCGGCCGACGCCCCGCCCGCCGACGACGACGCCGTGGGCATGTGGTACCAGTCGAAGCTGCGGTACGCCGACGGGACCACGCTGGTGCTCGACAGCGGCGTGAAGCCCTCCACGCACGCCCCCGACAGCGCGGGCAGAAGCCTGTTCATCGAGGGCCCCAAGGGGCGCGTGTATCGCACGCCGGGCAGCGGCGGGCGGCGCGGCGGCGAATGGGGCAGCGACCCGCCGTGGATCATGGACGCGCTGCGTCACGCGGCCGCGCCCGCCGGGGCGCCCGAGCTGAAGTCCATGCCGGCCAACGTGGCGGCCGTCACGCACGCCCACCGCGTCAACTGCGTGGCGATGCTGACGAACGTGGCCGTCCGCACGGGAAGGACGATCTGCTTCGACCCGGTCGCCGAGCAGGTGATCGGCGACGAGGAGGCCAACAGACTGATCGACCCGCCGATGCGGGCGCCGTGGCACCTCTAAGAAGTGACAAGTGTCGGGTGTCGAGTGTCGGGTGTCGAGTGTCGGGTGTCGGGTGTCGGGTGTCGAGCGAAGATAGACGCTTGCGGTTAGCAGGACACTGAGGATCGCAAAGATGAACATGAAGCGGATGAACCTGGTCGTTCTTCTCGTCTTCGCGGGGATTGGCGCGGTGTGCCTGGGGGAGAACGCGCCACCGAAATCGCCCATCGCCGCGCTGGTGGACAAGATGCCCGCCTTCGGGCCCGACAGCATGTTCGAGGGCCCGCCGCGGGCAGAGGCCGAGAAGGTCTTCGACCAGGTCCTCGCCGGCGGGGCGCCCGGCGTGGTGGCCGTGGTGGACATGGTCGTTCCGCCCGGCGACGTGGACAACTTCAAGCCGCGCTACGTCCTGCACGCCATGGCCCAGTGGCTGTGCGAGGCGAAGCTGGCCGACAAGCGGCGGCTGTTCGTGGACGCCCTGTGCTCGACGCTGGGCACGGCCCGGCCAGCGTGGGTGCAGGGCTTCGTCGCGCGCCAGCTCCAGGTCGTCGGCGACGCCAAGGCCGCCCCCGCGCTCGGCAGGCTGCTGGGCGACGAGGAAAACTGCGAGTACGCCGTGCAGGCCCTGTCCGCCATCGGCGGGCCCGAGGCCGCCGGCGAGCTGCGAAAGGCCCTGCCGGCCGCCAGGGGCAAGACGCGCATGACGATCATTCGCGGGCTGGGCGAGGTGCGCGACACCGCCTCGGCCGGCGAGCTGGTCAAGGCCCTGGCCGACGCCGACCGCGACGTGCGGATCACGGCGGCGCTGGCCCTGGCGCAGATCGCCGATCCGAAGACGGGCGACGCCATGCTGAAGGCCGGGGAGGCGGCGCAGACGGCCTTCGAGAAGGCGCAGGTCACCGAGGCCTGCATCGCCCTGGGGCGGAACCTGGCGGATGCCAACCAGCCCGCCGGTGCCGAGCGCGTGCTGCTGGCCCTTCGGGGGAAGGACAAGTCCCCGCACGTGCAGTGCGCGGTGGTCGAGGCTCTGGGCTTGGTAAGCGATGACGAAGCGGAGAAGATCGTCAACGCCGCCGCTCACAGCAGCGACGGGCGGCTGCGGACATCGGCGATTGAGGGCCTTCGCCAGGCGGCGTCGCAGCGTCCCAAGCGGGCGTTCAGACTTGCCGCATGGGAGGCTCGCCTCAAGGACGCCCCGGAGGAGACGCGGATCCGGTTCATGAAGGCGATGGCCGACGAAATGGGCTACTGCGCAAACCCGATCACGGCAAGCGCGCTGAAGGAGAAGTCGCCGCAGCTCCGCAAGGGCGCCGTCGAGGCCATGGGGCTCATGACCGGAAAGTGGGCGAGCTTCACGGTCCCGGCCCTCCTCAAGCTGCTCACGGAGGCGAACAAGGACATCCTGCCCGAGACCGTGGCTGCGCTGAGCACCGTGGTGAACAGCGAGAACCGGCCGAAGGAGAGCGCGGAGCTTGAGGGCGAGATCGCCGGTCGGCTGCCGAACGTCTACCCCGATGCCAGGGCTGCGCTGCTGGCCCTGCTTGCCAGCCGCATGGCGGTCGCTCAGCTCCCGGCCGTGCTGAAGGCGGCGGAGGACAAGGACGAGGCGGCGCGAGCGGCGGCGATCCGGGCCGTCGGCGCGCTGGGCGGCGCCGAGAAGGTGCCTGCCGTCGTCGGCTGGCTGAGGGGCGCGGGCAGCGACGCGATTCGCGCCGCGGCGGAGGAGGCACTCGTGACGATGGGGCGCAGCGGCACGGCGGGGCAGGCGGCGGCCGCGGCCGCCATCGCCGCCGTCGCCAAGGCGCAGGGCCCCGTCAAGCTCGCCCTCGTGCGGGCGCTGGGGGCGATGCAGCAGGACGCGGGTCTGGGCGTGCTTCGCCGGGAGGCCTTCGGCAGCGACGCGGCGCTGAAGGAAGCGGGCGTGCGGGCGCTGGCCGATTGGCCGACCGCCGCCGCGGCCGAGGACCTGCTCAAGGTCGCCACCTCGGGCTCGCCCGATACGCTGGCGGTGCTGGCGCTGCGGGGCTACGTGCGGCTGGTCAACGCTCCCGGCGCCCCCGAGGACGCCGAGGGGAAGCTGAAGATGTGCCGGGCGGCGATGTCGGCCGCAAAGCGGCCCGACGAAAAACGGGCCGTGCTGGGCGTTCTGGGGCGGCTGCCGGCGGCGGGGGCCGCGGAGATGGCGGCCGCGTGCATGGACGACGCCGCCCTGGCCCGCGACGCCGCCGCGGCGCTGGTCGGCGCCGCACGCGGGCTGAATGAGATCACCCCGGCCATCCGCGCCGGCCTGGAGAAAGTCGTCGCCACGAGCAAGGACAAGCGCCAGGTCGGCGAGGCGATGAGGGCGCTTGAGCGCGGCAGGAAGTAATCCGCCGGCCGGGCGCTGCCGCTGCCGTGCCATGCGGTGGCGGCGCGGCGGGGCGGCACGGTGATCCGCGGAGTCGGCCCGGGCGGGTCCGCAATTGACCCTTCAGGCCCCGCGTGGCCTGAGGGATGAGCGACGGAGTGGGAACCGGAAGATCGACAGGCCCGGGATAGAGACAATGAGAGTCTCGGCGCGGGAGACATCCGAGAGCAGCGACGGCGCATAACATGATCCATCTTCAGCGTGCCCTGAGAATCCTGACGGCGGTGTCGCTCGCCGCGGCGATCAGCCTGCACGCGGCGGAGCCGGCGCCGCTTGGCCACAGGGATTTCTATCCTTCGCCCCAGCGCCCTGTCGGCTTCCGCGGCGACGGCAGCGCGTGCTACCCCGGCGCCACGCCGGTCATCGAGTTCTGGGACGGCACGCCGGCGGAGGTCGAGCGGCCGCTCATGAAAGAGAGCTTCGGCAAGCCGATAGACAACAGGGGCAGAACCACGGCCAAGGTCTGGGATGTCACGGATGGCAAGTCAAAGAACATCGTCTGGAAGACGCCTCTGCCGGGCTGGTCGCTGGCCGAGCCGACCGTGGTCGGCGACCGGGTCTTCGCGGTGGGAGAGCCGGACTGGCTGACCTGCCTGGACGCCCGCACCGGCAAGGTGCTGTGGCAGAAACGGGTGCTGCCGCTGAGGCTGGACGGCAGGAGCCATGAGGAGGCCGAGCGCCTCCAGGAGATCATTGACCTGGCCGTGGTATTCTGGATTCTCAAGGGTCAGGCCGGGGCGTCCATGTTCCTCCGCCTGCCTCCCGGACAGTGCGCGCCCATCGCGGCGAAGCTGGTGGAGCGCCTGCCCGCGTGGCGCAAGACCGTCGAGTCGGCCGACCAGGACCCCAAGCTGCTGGAGGCGTTCGACAAGGGCGCGGCGGCCATCGCGGCCCGCGCCAAGCCAAACGCGGAATGGGACATCGCCGACATGAAGGAGGTCGCCGAGGGCCTGCGGGCCTTCGTCAAGGCGGTGGAGAACAAGTACAAGGTCCCGGTGGCCACCGAGTGGTACGGCAACGTCGGGAACGCCACCAGCACCCCGGCCAGCGACGGCGAACGGGTGTACGTGGCCTACGGCCAGGGCCAGGTGGCCGCCTACGATCTGAACGGGAACATGTGCTGGGGCGTCCGCTTCAAGGAATGGGAGCACGGCAAGCGGGGCATGATCAATCTCGGTCCGCGCTTGTGCGAGGGCGTGGTGATCGTCAAGTCGCCGAGCGGCAAGCGCCGCGGTCTGGAGGCGAAGACCGGTCGGATTCTCTGGGAGCATGATCCCGCCAAGAAGGACTACTACCATGTCTGCCAGGTCGTGTCGCTGAAGGGCGCGAATGGGACATCCGTGCGGGCGGTCGTCCATCCGGGCGATCTGACCGTACGTCGCGCGACCGACGACAGGATCCTGGGGCAGATACCCCTCATCGCCAGCGGCAAGGACGCCGGGGAAGAAGGAGGGGGCAGCGGAGGCCATGTTCTGACGCGCGGCGATCTGGTCTGGCGCGGGAAGTTCCCGAATGTCGGCGCCGTCTTCCGGCTCAGCCTGCGCGACGCGGAGCACGTCGAGGCGGCGAAGGTCCGGGACACCGGTTTCAAGGTCGGCTGGCCCCTGCATACGGCCACGCCGGACTGCTTCATTGCCCCTTCGACTTCGGGTTCCCGGAACTTGCGCTGCCTGTACGATTTCGCCACCGGCCAGGCGCTGGGTTCGTTCAGCGCGCCCGACGCCGGCGGCGACGGCGGCCCGCACTGCTGGACGATGGGCGACAAGCTCATCGTCAACAGCACGGCGAACCACGGCAACAACGCCTGGTGGCGCGGTCCGATGTCCTACGGCGGCGGACAGGGCGGCCAGGGGCGCCCCACCGACCGCAAGGCGATGGTGCGCCTGGGCGTGGTCGATATCTCCGACCCCAAGGCCCCGAAGACCGTCGCCGACCGCAACCTGCTCCAGGAGGAGGGACCGCCGGCGGACATCTTCATCGAGAAGTACCTCCACGGGATAGACCCGTTCCTGTTCGCCGGGTGCTATCTCGGCTCGGCATCGTACTTCGGCTGCTACATGGGCGGCCCCGTGCCCAGCGGCAACCGGCTCTTCATCCAGTCGGTCCGCCACCTGCGCTGCATCGGCGACCCGAAGGCGCCCTACGACTGGAATCCGGCGAGTCGGCCGGAGAAGATCGCCAGTACACCGAGCGCGCCCGCCAAGGGTGAACGGAAGTACATGCAGCGACGCAAGGGCCAGTTCAGCGTCGCCCAGGAGTTCCCGCCGACTACGCCGGCACGATCGAGGGCGGAACGCTGACGGCCACCGGCCCCGCGGGCGAGAAGGTCGAGGCGAAGAGAAGGTGAGCGCAACCGTGGCCACCCTAATCGACCGTCGTCATTTGATCAGGACCGCGGGCGCGGGGCTGACGCTGGCGGGGCTTTCACGGTTGGGCCTCGGCGCGCCGCAAACGGCGCCCGCCCGGGCGCGCCCGCCCAATGTCATCTTCATTCTCGCCGACGACCTGGGGTTCGACCTGCTGAGCTGCTACGGCAGCGACCAGTTCAAGACGCCGAACGTGGACGCGCTGGCCGCCGGCGGCATGCGGTTCCGCTACTGCCACACCTCGCCGGTGTGCGGCCCCAGCCGCTGCATGTTCACCACGGGCATGTATCCGTTCCGGACGAGCCACGTGGAGAACAGCCCGCACGTCAGGACCATCGACCCGGCGCCGCTGCCTTCGGTGGCGAAGGTCCTCAAGGGCGCCGGCTACGCCACGGGCCTGTGCGGCAAGTGGCACATGTCGCGAACGGCCCAGGATTGGGGTTTCGACGAGAAGGATCGGACGCCTGGGCAGCGGTATTGGGCGGGCGCCGGCAAGGACGGACAGCCGCTGTACAAGCCGGACCTGATGCACGATTGGGCGGTCGAGTTCATGCGACGCCATACCGCCCGGCCGTTCTTCCTGTGGTACAGCCTGCATGTACCTCACGCGGACCTGTCATACACGCCGGACAGCGCGCCGGAAACCGTCGCCCAGTGCAAGGACCGCAAGCTCGACCCGAAGGTGCGAAAGGCGCTTCAGCAAACCATCATGGCCGACAACCTGGCCTATATGGACAAGCTGATCGGCAAGTTGATGGCCGAGCTGGACCGGCTGAAGCTGCGCGAGAATACGCTGGTGGTCTTTGCGGGCGACAACGGCACGGGCGGCCGGTTCGCCACCGTCGGCGGGCGCAAATTGGCCGGCGCAAAGCGCAGTCTGCAGGACGGCGGCGCGACCGTGCCGATGATCGCCTGCTGGCCGGGGACGACGCCGGCGGCGAAGGTCTGCGACGACCTCGTGGGCTTCGAGGACTTCCTGCCGACGTTCGCGGAACTGGCGGTGGCCGCGGCGCCGAAGGACAAGACCATCGACGGCGTGAGCTTCGCGCCGCAGTTGCGGGGCCAGAAGGGCAGGCCGCGGGAGCGGGTCTTCACACAGTACGTCAACCACTGGTTCGTCCGAGACCATCGCCGCAAACTGTACGACGACGGCCGGCTCGTGGACACCACGGACTACCCGTTCAAGGAGAAGGAACTGCCGCCCGGCGCCGAGCCGGACGTGCGGCGGAAGTTCCAGAAGGTGATGGACGACTTGGGCGTGGCCGCGACCATGCGCGAACATCCGGAGTGGTACTCGTTCGGGAGCAAAGCGAAAGAGGCGTGACAATCGCCGCCAAGGGCGGCAGGTGACGGCAATGAACACCATCGCCATCCAGACATGCCTGGCATGGCAGGGAGACGAGCATGGACCGAGCAAACCGACCCATCGCGCGCCGTGAGTTCCTGAAGGCTGCTGCCGCTGCTGCGGGCGGGGCGGTCGCGGTGCCGTACGTGATCACCTCGACGGCGCTGGGCGCGCCGGGCGTGCCGCCGGCCAGCGAGCGGGTGACTATCGGGCACATCGGCGTGGGGGGGCGCGGCGGCGGCATCGGGCGCGGCTTCGCCGGCGCCGAGTCGGTGGCCGTGTGCGACTGCTGGAAGAGCCGCCGCGAGAACTACCTTCGCGGGCGGGGCAAGGCCTACGCCGACTTCCGCGAGCTGTTGGCCGACCCGACCATCGACGCCGTCGCCATCGCCACGTGCGACCACTGGCACGTGCCCGTGACGATCGCCGCCGCCCGCGCGGGCAAGGACATGTACACGGAAAAGCCCCTCGGCGTGAGCATCGAGCAGGACCTGGCCTGCCGGGCGGCCATCGGCCGCTACGGGCGGATGTTCCAGTACGGCACGCAGCAGCGGTCCAGCCCGCACTGCCGCTTCGGCTGCGAGCTGGTCCGCAGCGGCAAGATCGGGCAGGTGAAGGAAATCCACGTCCGCGCCCCCAACAGCCATCCCGGCGGCTCGACTGCGCCGGTTCCCGTGCCGGGCGAGCTGGACTACGAGATGTGGCTCGGCCCGGCGCCCGCGCGCCCGTACATGGGCCAGGCCGCGGGCGGCGAGGCGTGGTGGCACTGCTACGACTACGCGATCGGCTTCATCGCCGGCTGGGGCGCACACCCGCTGGACATCCTGGTCTGGGGCTACGACACGCACAAGGCGGGCAAGTGGGAGGTCCAGGGCACGGGCGTCATCGCGCCGGAGGGGCGCAACGACGTGGTCTACGACTGGGACGTGAAGCTGCGCTTCGAAAACGGCGTGTCGATGACGCTGCGGACCGGCGGCGACTACACGGAGTTCCGCGGCACCGAGGGATGGGTGGGCATCTCGCGCGGCGGCATCCGCGCCGAGCCTGCCAGCCTGCTGAAGATCCCCCCGGCCGCGCTGTCCGTCCACCTGCCCGTCAGCCGCAGCCACGGCGGCAGCTTCATCGAGTGCGTGCGCAGCCGCACCACGCCCGTCAGCAACATCGACGACGCGGTGCATTCCGACATCATCAGCCACGTCGGCGACATCGCGATCCGGCTGGGGCGCAAGGTCGTCTGGGACCCCGCCGCCGAGCGCTTCGTCGGCGACGAGGAGGCCAACCGCCGCATGCGCCGCGCCATGCGCGAGCCCTGGGCGCTGTAGCGGCCTCCGGGCGCCCAGCGTTCCTCCCGCGCCGCCGGCTGGCGCATCGGAATACTGCCCCGCGGGCGGCGGCGGGCCTGCTCGCCCGCGGCGCAATCCCTCGAAGGAAAGGGCATCGAGACATGGCAAGCGGACGATGGCGGACAGCGGCGGCGTGCGCGGCACTGGCGATGCGAACACTGCTCATCACCCCGCTGGCTCTTTTCAGCGTCGCCGTCGTTCCCGTGCGCGCCGCGCAGCAGGATGCTTCACCTCGCCGGCTCATCGCGCTGACCGATGGGCCGTGGCGGTTCATCGCCTCGGACGCCGAGCGGCCCGATGCGCCTGAACTGGCCGAGGGCTGGAAGCCCGTGAGCCTGCCGCACGTATACTGGTCGCGCGTCAAGCCGCGGGAGGAGATCGTCGTCGGCTGGTACCGCCGCGATATCGAGATCGGTCCTGACCTGGCCGGCCGGCGGCTCTATCTCGCCTTCGAGGGCGCCGGAACCATCGCCGATGTCCACGTCAACGGCCAGCACCTGGGCCAGCACCGCGGCGCGTACACGCGGTTCATCTTCGACGCCGCGAGCGCCCTCCGGCCGGGAAAGAACACACTCAGCGTGCGCGTGGACAACTCCCCCGCGTCGATGAAGGACTGCCTTCCCGACGGCAGCCGCCTCTACAAGGTCTATGGCGGCATCTACCGCAAGGTGTGGCTCCTGGCGGCCGATCCCGTCCACGTCGACCCCACCGACCACGCCTCGCCCGGCGTGTTCATCACCCCGCGCAACGTCACCGAGGCATCGGCCGACCTGTCCGTGAAGGTGCTCCTCCGCAACACGACGGCGCATGGCCAGGCCGTCGACGTCCGCGCGCGCCTGGCCGACCCCTCCGGCCGCGATGTACTCACCCTCACCGGCCGGTGCACGCTGCCGGCCGACGGGCGCGACAGCGTCACGCTCTCCGGCCGGGTCGAACGCCCGCGGCTCTGGTCGCCGTCGACGCCCGATGTGTACCGGGTGCTCGTCGAGGTGCTCCGCGGCGGCGCGCTTGTCGACCTCGTCACCGAGCCCACGGGCTTCCGCGGCATCGAGTTCAAGGATGGCCTGGTGAAGCTCAACGGCCGGCGCATCGTCCTGACCGGCGGGAACCTTCACCAGGAGATCGAGGCGAAGTCCGCCGCCATGTCGGATGACGACTTCCGTCAGAACTTCGCGATGATGAAAGACCTTGGCTTCAACTGGGTGCGGCTGGCGCATTACCCGCACGCGCGGGTCGAGTACGACCTGTGCGACCGCCTCGGCCTGCTGTGCTGGGCCGAAAACGGCCACACCAACAAGGACCAGGCCTGCGACAACACGCGGCGGATCAACGCGGAGATGGTCAAGCAGAACTACAACCACCCGTCGATCGTCGTCTGGTCCGTGGGCAACGAGGCGGGCAGCGAGCCGGCCGAGGAGTTCGTCCCGCTGGTCAAGTCGCTGGATGACACCCGTCCCGTGGCCGTCGCCAACATGCGCTGCCGCAACGCCGATTTCACGGCCGCCAACACCTACGCCGGCTGGTACGGCGCCGCGAACATGTGGGACTTCAAGGGCGCCGGCTACGTCAGCGAGACCGGCGCCGGCGGCGTCGTCACCGCCCACTGCGACTACGCGGCCGCCAGACGAACCGTGAACCGCTACGAGCCCGAGGAATACCAGCAGTTGTTCGCCGAGTCGCGCCTCCAGATCGCCCTGCGCAACAACGACTCGATCGGCATGTTCACCTGGTGGATCATGCGCGACTTCAACAACCGCAAGTACAAGGGCGGATGGAACACCAAGGGCCTGCTCACCTACTCCGGCGATAAGAAGGACATCTACTACCTCTTCCGCTGCTTCGTGAACCCGACGGTGCCGACGGTGCACATCGCGTCGAAGCGCTACTTCCTCCGCACCGGGGCGGCCGACAACGGCATCAAGGCCTACTCCAATGCGGCGCAGCTTATCCTCACCCTCAACGGCCGCAAGCAGCCCCCGCTGAAGAACGGCCGATACCGCCACGCCAACGGCCGCGGCGTGGACAACGTCTTCCACTGGCCGGTGAAGCTGCGCACCGGGCGGAACAGCGTCGTTGTCGACGACGGCGCCGGTCACAGCGATTGCGCCATCGTCTACTTCCACGGCGAGGGCGGCGAGGGCGAGGCGCCAGGCGGCGCGCCGCTGGTGACGGCGCTGAAAGCGGGCAATCCCGCCAACCGCGCCTACTACATGGACATGCCCGTGCAGAGCGAGTGGCCGATCTACTGGGACCTGGACTGCACCGCCGACAACTCGCTGGCGGCGTTGCCCAAGGCCGTGGAGGGCGCCACCTGGATCGCCATGCGCCGGCCGACGAAAGCCGGCCAGGAGAGCGGCGTCTCATTCAAGATCAGCCGCCCGGCCACCGTCTACGTCATGTGCACGAAGCTCGCCGAAGCGCCGACGTTCCTCGTGAACGCCGGTTTCCGCGAGGTGCACGCCCCCGGCCTACAATGGCGCGACAACGATCTCTATCTCGTCCCCGCTCAGCTCTACAGTCTTGCCGCGAAGGCCGATCAGACGATCCAACTCGCCGCGCCCGGCCGCGACATGCTCGTCATGCTGAAGGACCAGCGCCTGCCCATGGCGGCTCTTTTGTCCCGCGACTTGAGCGGGGCCGCCGAGCGGCCTTGAGCCAAGGGCCCGCTGCGAGACGCTCCCTGTGCGTCGTCTGGGACCCCGCCGCAGAACGTTTCGTCGGCGACGGGGAGGCCAACCGCCGCATGCGCCGCGCGATGCGCGAGCCCTGGGCGCTGTAGCAGCCTCCGGGCGCGGGCGGGCCGCGGCGGCGACAATTCCGCCCCGCGGGCGCCGGCGCGGTGTTGCATGGAATGGACGCGGCGCGCGCGGCGCCTACGCGCCCGCGACAGAACCCCTGGAAGGAAAGGGCATCGAGACATGGCAGGCAAGCGATGGCAGACAGCGACGGCGTGTGTGGCACTGGCGGCGGGGATGGCGATCGGCAGCCTGTCGGCCTGGGCGGGGCCGAAACGCCAGCCGACGGCGGAAGAGCTGGCCGGCTGGCCCGTCGCGGTCAAGGGCTTCGTGCCGCCGGCGCCCGGCGAGCATCCGCGGCTGCTGTTCCGCAAGGGCGACCTGCCCGCACTGCGCAAGAAGGCCGAGACGCCCGAAGGCAAGGCGATCCTCCAGCGCCTCCGCGTGCAGCTCAACGGCAGCGACGGGGAGAGCATGCCCCGCATCGGCGGCGCCCGCGGCGGCGGCGACGAGGGCGGGCCGGCCGGGGTGTACAGCATCTCGCACATGGCGGGGTTCGGCCTGCTCTACCAGCTCACCGGCGACAAGAAGTACGCCGAGCTGGGCAAACAGTGCATGGAGAAGGCGTTCGCCGGGACGCCGAACTTCGACCCGCGCTACGCCTTCGCCCATCCCAACGGCGCGCTGCGGGCGGGGCCGTCGCTGGGCTGGACCACCCTGGGCTACGACCTGTGCTACGACGGCTGGGACGAGGCCTACCGCACGAAGGTCGCCAAGGCGATCGCCGAGTACAACCCCGGCAAGGACAAGAGCCTCCCGGAGCTGGCCCGCGGCGACCGCCAGCACCCCGGCAGCAACCACTGGGGGATGATCGTCGGCGGCGGCGCGATGGCCCTGCTGGGCATCATGAACGACGGCGGCGTGGACATGGCCAAGATCAAGCCGCTGCTGGAGGCCAGCGAGCGGTCGATGAAGATCAACCTCACCCAGGGCTTCGGCGACGGCGGGTTCTTCGCCGAGGGCGACGGCACCGGTTCGATGTCCAGCCACATCGTCTTCACCAGCGCGCTGGAGGCGTGGCGCGTGGCGGCCGGGAAGGACTTCTACTCGCCCAGGCCCAACGCCCAGTGGCCGGTGCTGAAGTGGTTCTTCCTGACGGCGCTGGGGGGCGACCCCGCCAACCTGCGCGCCAGCTTCCCGGAGCGCGGCGCCTATCCGCAGAACATCTGGTCGCGGACCGGCATCAGCGGCGGGTGCTACTTCGGCATCGGCTTCGGCGTCGCCGACGACGAGCAGAAGGCCGCCATGCTGTGGTTCTACGACCACAGCGGGCTGAAGGCCCTCGACGCGAAGAGCAGCTATGGCCTGGACGCCCCCAGCCCCTACCCGCACCACTCCGTGCTGTCGTTCGTCAACTGGCCGGTGGGCATGGCCGAGAAGAACCCCGGCGAGGTGCTGCCCCACGCCTTCCGCGACAGCGCCTGGAAGTTCTACGCCTGGCGCAACCGCTGGAAAGACGGCGACGACGTGATCATCTCCATCCTGGCCGGCGACACGAAGGGCAACTACGGCTGCAAGGGCGAGAACACGCTGACGATCCAGACCGGCGGCAGTAAGCTCAAGTGGGGCAGCGTCAACGGCGGGTTCAAGGGCGACTTCGCCCCGGCCGCCGACGGCTCGACCGTCCTGACCACCGGCGACGGCATCGGCCTGGCCATCGACTTCAGCGGCGCCAGCGGGGCCGACGCGATGCTCGTGATGGCCGGCCCGGCCGTGCCGGGAGGAAACGTCGTGACCGCCGGCGGGGCGACGTTCACGTTCGGCTTCTTCGGCAAGGGCACTCCGGCCAAGCCGCAGGCCGCAGGCGACAAGGTCACCGTCGGCGGCCAGACGGTCTCGTTCAAGGACGGCCACGTCGTCCTGGGCAAGATGGCCGGACCGGGCAAGACCCTCGGCACGCCGGCGAAGTGACCGCCCGCGGTGCCGCGTCGCCGGCCGGATGGTGAGAATCCCGGCCGCTCGACGGGATTTCGGGCGCCAGAGCGACGAACGGACCCTCGGAGGTGTCTGGACACCCCCCGGCGGCGTTCGTCGTTCTTTTGCCCGAAATCCGCTCGGCCGGAGCGCTTTTGCCCGAAAACCGGAATAATCGGCGCCGGGGCCGTTTGTCGGCGGACCGGCCCGACCTAACGGCCCGCCGGCCTCGTCCGGGCCGCGAACGCCGCGTAGTCCGCCGGCGTGTCGATACCCGCGCCGTCGTAGTCCACCTCGGCGGCCAGGATGGTGTAACCGTGCTCCAGGGCCCGGAGCTGCTCGAGCTTCTCGGCCTGCTCAGCCGGCGTGGGCGGCAGGGAGGTGAACAGCTTCAGGAACGCCACGCGGTAGGCGTAGATGCCCAGGTGCAGCAGGTACCGCACGCCGCCGGCATGGTCGCGGTCGAACGGGATGGGCCAGCGCGAGAAGTACAGCGCCCTGCCCCGGCCGTCCAGCACGGCCTTGACGCGGTTGGGGTTGCCCGCCTGCTCCGCCGCCAGCGGCGTGACCAGCGTGGCCATCCCAATCCCCGCAATCCCTTGCATCCCCACAATCCCTTTCTTCTTCGGCATTGCCGGCGCGCTTTCCGAACTCGCCGCAGCCCCGCCCAATCCCTCCGCCAGCTCCACCACGCGGTCGATCGCCGCGGCCGGAATCTCCGGCTCGTCGCCCTGGACGTTGACGACGATCTCCGAATCTCCGAGGCCAAGCTTCGCCGCCGCCTCCGCCAGCCGGTCGGTGCCGCAGCGGTGGGCGGGGCTGGTCATGACGGCCCGGCCGCCGAAGGCGGCAACCGCGGCGCCGATGCGCTCGTCGTCGGTGGCCACGACGATGCGCCCGATGCGCCGGGCCTTCCGCACGGCCTCGACGACGTGCTGGATCAGCGGCTTGCCCGTCTCGGCCAGCAGGCACTTGCCCGGCAGGCGCGTGGAGCCGTAGCGCGCGGGGATGATCGCCGTTGCGCTCATTGGCGGAAGTGTACCGTCGCCGCCGGGGCGGGCAAAGCGCCGTCAGGCAAGCCGCGGGCGGAAGTCCGGTGGCGCCGGACGGAGTTCACCGCGCGGGGCGCGCCGCTGCGGTCACTTGCTCTCCAGCGGCAGCACGACGATGTCGCGGTAGGCGACCGGTCCGTGGTTGCCCTGGAACATCAGCGGGCCCCTGGCGTGCTCCTTGCCGGTCACGCCGCCGGGCGTGGGGCCCTTCATCTCGACGTCCTCGTGGATCGTCCTTCCGTTGAGGATGATCTTGGGGAACTTCGCGTTGGCGGTCTTCTTGCCGGCCGCGTCGAACTTCGGGGCGATGAAGTGTATCTCGAAGGTGGACCACTCGCCGGGCTTCTTGTACAGCGGCTTGGTGGGCGGCTTGGCGCCGTAGATGGCACCCATGTCGCCCCCGTTGGGCTTGGCCTCGTGACCGAAGCTGTCCAGCACCTGGATCTCGTACTCCCCGTGCACGTAGATGCCGCTGTTGGAGCCCTTGGGCACCATCACCTCGGCCTTGATCACCGCGTCGCCGTAGGTGTAGTCGCTGTAAAGGTCCACGCCGCGGCCCCTGGCGTTGATCAGCTCGCTGCCGTTGGCGTCGACGATCAGCTCCGCCGGCTTGTTGGGGTCCATCCGGGCCGAGCCGACCATCCAGTAGCTTTCCGCCTTGGCGCTCTTGGGCTTCCAGCCGGTCAGGTCCTTGCCGTTGAACGGGCGGTCGCCCGCCTGCGGCGCAGCCGCCACCGCGAGAACCATCCCCCCGCAGACAACCGCCACGACGATGGGCCATGCTCGCTTCATGATGATGTTCTCCTTGTCCGTGTTGTCAACGGGCGGCAGTGCCATGCCTTCCGAGTCCTGACTGTTGAAACAGCCGCGCCTGCCCGCGGTTTCCATGAGCGGGGGTGTCTGGGGGGCGCGGCCCGTGTTAGAATACCTGCGAGGTGGCTAGATGGCAAAGCCGACAAGATACACGGTGAGCGACGGGAAGCTCGTGCTGGTGCTGGCCGAGGCGCGCGAGGGCGGGTTCGTCGTCACCTCACCTCTTGATCCCGAACTCGTCACGGAGGGCGGGACCGTGTCGGAAGCATTCGAGAACGCCAGGGACGCCCTGGCCGCCCTGCGCCAGTCGCGAGCGAAGCTCCTCAAGGCCACGGCGACAGCTGGATAGGAGGCGCCTGTGAACCGGCGCGCGCTCGAGAAGCACTTGCGCAGGTGCGGTTGCTTCCTCAATCACCATGGGGGCAAGCATGACATCTGGGTGAACGCCGGGACACTGGCGCAGGCACCGGTGCCTCGCCACAAGGAGTTGAGGGAGGGAACCGCCAAGGCAATCTGCAGGATACTGGGTGTGCCCTTCCCTTCCCAGAGGTAACGGACGGGGCACGCGCCCTGCCGAACGTACCGTCGCTCCCCGCAGCAGCGGACCGGCAGACCGATTGTCCCCCGCCGTCGGCGCAGCGCTCACGCCCTGCTGAGGTACTCGCCCGTGCGGGTATCGACGCGGATGACGGTGCCGATCTCAACGAACGGGGGGACCTTGACCTTCGCCCCGCCCTCGCATTCGGCGTCCTTGAGCTGGTTGGTGGCCGTGGCGCCCTTGAGCTGCGGCGGGGTGTCGGTGACCTTCAGCTCCACGACGTTGGGCAGCTCGACGTTGATGGGCTGGTTCTCGACGAAGGCGACCTCGACGGTGATGTTGGGCACGAGGAAAACCTTCTTGTCGCCGACCAGCTCGGTGGGCACCTCGGTCTGCTCGAAGGAGTTGGGGTCCATGACGACCATGCGGTCGGCCTCGGAGTAGAGGTACTCCATCTGCCGGCGGTTGAGGAATATCTCCTCGAAGCCCTCGTCGGTGCGAAAGCGGTCCTCGATGAGCTGGCCGGTCTTGTAGTTCTTGAGCTGGATGACCTGGTAGCTGCGCCAGTTGCCCTTGGCGACCTTCTGGTTGTCGATGCACACCCAGATGCCGTCCTTGAAGTTGACGGCCATGCCGCGCCGCAGATCGATTGCCTTGATTGCCATACGCCGTTTTCTCCCGCTTGCGCCTCCGAGGCGCCACGCCGCCCGAAGGAAGGAGCATTGTAGCAGACCGCGGGCGGGCTGCAAGGCCCAACGCAACCGCGGCTGCCGGTCATTCGCTTGACTTTCCGGGGCCGCCAACGCCGGGCGCGACCGGGACGCACCGCCCGTCAGTCGATGGGCGTGAACTCGTCCTTGCCCACGCCGCACTCCGGGCAGACCCAATCGTCGGGGATGTCCTCGAAGGCCGTGCCCGGCTGCACGCCGTTGTCCGGGTCGCCCTTGGCCGGGTCGTAGATGTATCCGCAGGCGTTGCAGGAGTACTTCTTCACAGGTCGTCCTTTCGGCCCTCGCCGCACATGTCCAGCATATCGGCAATCCCGGTCGGCTCAAGGCGGTATCGGCCGGCGGGGCCCTGGTAGAAGCCGTGGCGGGCGACGAGGTGGACCGACAGCGGCGTGAGGAGCGCCCGCCGGCCGGTGCGGGAATCGAGCAGCTCGACTTCGCCCTTGGGGAACACGCCGCAGCCGGGCCAGGGGCAGGCGATGCGTCCCATGGCCTCGCGGCAGGTGGCGGTCAGGTGGGGGCCGACGGGCACGGGCGCGCCGCAGGCGGCCATGGCGGCGGCGAGCACCTCCTCCAGACGGGCGGCGATTGTCTCGTGGGTCAGGCCGAGATGCCGCACGGCCGCGGCGTCGGCGGCCAGCAGGTCGGCCAGCGTGCCGGCGTGGCCGGCGAGGAAGCCTTCGCGGCAGAGTTCGCCGGGTGCGAGGCGCCTCAGCAGGGCGGCGTCGGCGGGGCTAGTCGTCATTGGCGTCCCTGTCGATGAGCGGCTCGCCGTCCTTGAGCGCCCCGACGCGGCGGAGCATGTCGAGGATGTCGGGGTCCTGATGGACGCGGGCCCAGGTGACGGCGGTCTTTCCGGCCTGGTCGGCGGCGTTGGGGTCGGCCTTGCGCGCAAGCAGCAGGGCGACGGTGCCGGCGTCGCGGCGGCGCACGGCCGATCGCAGCGGCGCCCCGCGGGCCTCCCTGGCGCCGTCAGGCGAGGCGCCGTTGTCGAGCAGCCACTTGACGATCTCGCCGCGCCCCAGCGAGACGGCCAGGTCGAGCGGGCAGATGCCGCCCTCGCTGTCGGCGGCCTGGGGGTCCAGGTGCTTCATATCGGCAAACGGCAGGTTGACCAGCCCGGGGTTGGCCTTGAGCATGTTGGCGGCGGTCAGCCCGTCGCCAAAGGCCACCGCGTCGTAGAGGGACGCCTTGG
>Ga0172363_10001218_pt1 | contig 20587 bp, 15 predicted proteins | sample LakKivs2_kivu2a2_FD_114541 | JGI IMG/M metagenome (GOLD analysis project Ga0172363, IMG submission 114541) | Sediment microbial communities from Lake Kivu, Rwanda - Sediment s2_kivu2a2 | ecosystem: Environmental > Aquatic > Freshwater > Lake > Sediment | place: Rwanda: Western Province, Lake... | reverse complement strand
CATCCCGGCTGGCTTCGTTGCTCGTCGTCGCAATACGTCGAGTATTCCTCCTCCTCGCGCCTCGCCAGCCGGGCGCCTCGACCGCCCAAATTCACACATCTATCTTCTCGCGGGTCCTTACCGGCAGTTCGAGGCAGGCTCCCAGACGAGCCCTGTGGGCGGATCGCTGACTTCGATGGTGAGGCTATTCGCCGCGGTGGTGACGCTCAGCTCGCCGGTTGCCCTGAGGGCCTCCACGACGCTGGCCGGCGGAGGGGTAGAAACCTCGATGCGCCAAGCGACGGCCGTCGTGGCGAGGTCGGGGCTGGCTTGCACGCGCAGGAAATCGCCGGTCCAGGTCCGCGCCGTGGCGTAGGCGACGTCGTGGTCGACATTCCAGCCGCGCAAGAAGGTGTACAAGAGCAACGCGCCGAACTGGTCGGCGCCAGCGGTGTCTCCGTTGATGGGCAGGGAGCATACCGCGGGCGCCTGGTTCTGGACGCCGGGACCGACCGGCGGAGCCTTGCCGTCGGATCCGAGGAGCAAGCCGACGGTGCGGCGGGGTGCCTTCGCGTAGCCGTGGCGGACTGCGGCGTTGCCGCCGCCCTGGTAGAGGTTGGCCTCGTAGATTCCGCCGAGGGGGTAGACGAGAAGCATTGCCGCGAAAAGGGGTGTGCCGTTTTCCTCGAAGTGGGCGTAGTTGTAGCTGAGAATGCGCTGGACCAGCGACGCGATATCGGTCTGGTCGTACTTGAGGTGAAGCAGGTCATTGGCAAACAGCAACTCGTAGAAGGTGGCATCACCCTCGATGATGGCGTCGTAGGCGAGGTAGCTGTCGCTGTCCTCCGCGTCCTCCCACCTGAGATCGAGCTGGCGGTCTTGAAGGAAATGGACCAGCTCGTGTGCGAGCGAGATCACGGGAGTGCTCGGATCGTCGGCGGTCCGGGTGGGGTGCGAGACGATCGTCACGGCCTTCCTGACGGGATCGTAGAAGGCGTAGACGTGGGTCGCCTGGTCGTCGATGGTCGAGCTGCCTGCTCCTCCGCCGGCCTTGCTGTCGGTGAAGTGGAGCAGATCCAGAGCTTTGTCAAAGGGGTTCGGATCGCCAGAGGGATTGGTCTCAGCTTCATCCTGGAGCAGATGCTGGCGGAACTCGTCCTCCGTGATGATCGTGACGGGAGGTAGCTCATCGAAGGGGCCGAATCCGTCGCCGCGCAGGCTCAGGAGGTGCTGGTAGATGGACTCTTGGCAACTGCGTCGGGTGATGTCGCAGATCTCGGCCGTGGGCGGGTTGCAGGCGATGTCCGAAGCGACAAGGACGAGAAGGCTCGAATATGCAAGAAGGCGCAGGCGAGTCACAGGTCGATCTCCTTGCCGAGGTGGAGGCCCCAGCGCCCAAGTCCGGAGAAGATCCCGAGGGGCTGGTCGAGGTTGACCAGCAGGCTGGCAAAGAACCGTCCGGCCGCGCTACCCAGGGCAGCGCGCAAACCGGCCGCGCTCTGCAGGCGGTCGAAGCTGGTCGAGGGCAAAAGCACGGTCTGCCAGCGTGGACCCAAGGTGAAGGAGCCGGCTACGAGGAAGCGTGCCTCGATCGCGAATTGGCCGACCAGCTCGGTGCCGTGCGCGCCGTTGCGGACCCCGATGGAGGGCGCCAAGGCGGCTTCAAAAAGCAAAAGGTGACGGTTGAATTCGTAGGCCAGGTTGCCCGTGAAGGGCACGGCCATGCGCTCCGGCGACCACAGCCAGAGATTCCACATGCCCCACGCGGCCGCGGTCTGGTTGTAGGTGAAGGCGTAGAGCCGGCCGTCATAGCCGAGCGGTACATGCGCCAAGGGGGCGGTTACCCCAGCCGAGGTGCGCCAGCGCCAGGGGCGGGTTTGGAAGCGGTAGTGCCACGAGAGCTGCGCATTGCCCGTGCGCAAGGTGGACGCGCCCAGCCCCTCGCCATCGACGAGCCAGGCGAAGCCCCAGGCGAGATCGATGAGAAAAAGCGGGTGCACGGCATAGGCGGCTTCGAGCAAGGGGGCGGTAACGACCGATGTGGCGTTCGGCTCGCTCTCGACCGTGGTCGACAGGATGGCGCCGAAGGTGAACCGCCGAGCTTGCCGCGAGTCGGGTGTCGTGTGTGTCGCCGCTACGGTCGTATCGGGCTGCGGGTACTCACCGGGCGGCGGGTAGTAGCCGGGCGGCGGGTAATAGCCGGGCGGCGGGTAATAGCCGGGCGGCGGGTAATAGCCCGGCGGCGGGTAATAGCCGGGCGGCGGGTAATAGCCCGGCGGCGGGTAATAGCCGGGCGGCGGCGCGGGCTGCTGCTGCGAGGAGGAGCCCTCAGGCTTGTCGGCAGCCTTCTGTGTGGGCTCATCCGGCTGCGCCCGGTCGCTTTCAGATTGGGCCAGCGTCCGGCTCGGGAGGGTCAAGAACGAGACAATGACAAGCAGGCTCGGCCACGCGGGGACTCGACCTGCAAGGATTCGGCAGGCATATGCGGACATCGTTAGGCGCCAGTCTACCAGGCAGGGCCCTGTTTGCGAACTGCGTCGAGCAGGCGCTACGCCTTCGGCCGGGTCTCCGCCGAGCGCACGAGGGGCAGTTCCAGGGCGTCGCGCAGGGCCTCGCAGCTCGCCTCGATGATGTTCTGGGAAACCCCGATGGTGCTCCAGGTTTGGCCGTGGAGCTGCGATTCGATGAGGACACGCGTCTTGGCCGCGGTGGCGGCCTCGGGGTCGAGGATGCGCACCTTGAAGTCGGTCAGTTGCACGTCCTGCAAGAGGGGGAAGTGCTGATCGAGCGCCTTGTGGAACGCGTGATCCATCGCGTCGACCGGGCCGGTTCCCTCGGCCACAACGTGCGCGACTTCGTCTCCCACCTTCAGCTTGACCGTGGCCTCCACGAACATCTCCCGGCCGCGCCGCTGTTCGGAGATGACCACCACGTCGAGCACATCGAAGGGCTCGCTGTAGCCGGGCTGAGCGCGGCGGACCATGAGCTCGAAGGAGCCCTCGGCCGCCTCGAATTGGTAGCCTTGGCTCTCCATCTCCTTCACGCGCGCGAGGAGCGCGGGCTCGTAGCCGCGAACGTCGAGGCCCAGGTCCTGCGCCACCATGCGCACGTTGCCGCGGCCGGAGAGTTCGGACACCACGACCTTTCGCTGATTGCCGACCGCCTCGGGCGCGATGTGCTCGTAGGATGCCGCCAGTTTCTCCACGGCCGCGACGTGCGCGCCGCCCTTGTGGGCGAAGGCGGAGCTGCCCACGTAGGGGGCGTGTGCACGGGGGCGCAGGTTGGCGATCTCGCTCGCCGTGCGCGAGACCTCGGTCAGGCGTTTCAGGTTCGCCTCGGGCACGCAGGTGTGGCCCATCTTGAGCTGCAGAGCCGGGATCACCGAGATGAGGCTGGCGTTGCCGCAGCGTTCCCCCCAGCCGTTGAGGGTGCCTTGCACCATGGTCGCTCCGGCCTCGACCGCGGCGATGGAGTTGGCCACCGCCATGTCGCCGTCGTTGTGGGTGTGGATGCCGACGGGGGTCTTGGTCACCTTCTTGAGCTCGCGGATGGCCTCGGCGATGAAGCTGGGCAGGCTGCCGCCGTTGGTGTCGCACAGGGCGAGCCAGTCCGCACCCGCTTCGGCCGCCGCGCGCACCGCCGCCAAGGCGTAGGCGTGATCAGCGCGGAAGCCGTCGAAGAAGTGCTCGGCGTCGAAGATGACCTCCTTGCCGTGCTTCTTGAGGAAGGACACGCTGTCCGCAATCATGGCCAGGTTGTTCTCGGCCGTGGTGCCGAGCACGTCGGTGACGTGAAGGAGCCAGGTCTTGCCGAAGATCGACACCGCGGGCGTTCCCGCCGTCACCAGCGCCTGCATGTTGGGATCGCCCTCGGCCTTATGCTTGGCGTGGCGGGTGCTGCCGAACGCGGTCAGCTTGCTGTGCTTGAGCCCAAGCTCGGGGGCGCGGCGAAAGAACTCCACGTCCTTGGGATTCGAGCCGGGGTAGCCGCCTTCGATGTAGTGGATGCCGAATCCGTCGAGCAGCCGGGAGATCTTGATCTTGTCCTCGACCGAGAGGGATAGCCCCTCGCTCTGGGTTCCGTCCCGAAGCGTCGTGTCGAAGAGTGCGATCTGCATGGTGTGCTCTGCTTTCGTGGTTGAGCCATTCAATCTACAAAATCACGGGCGTCGGCGCAAAGAGTGCGCATCAGGTCGCGTGATTCGGCGAAGCCGGCAGACAATCCCGCAGCCACGCGGCCGCGTCGCGCACGCGGGCCACCTCACGCGCGCATCCTACCATGGGCGATCGGCGCACATTCGAAGGATCTCCGGCTACGCCTCGAGCAGCCGTCGCACCTGATCGCGAACCGCGACGTAGTCGTTGGGCAGGTTGATGGGGGTGTTGGCGTACCTGCAGACCGGCACCTTGGGGAGCTTCGACTCGTGGTAGCCGACCTTGAAATCGGTGAACTTGAGGCCGCTCGCGGTGCTGATGACCACCGCCCGGTCGGACTTCTTGATGGTGCCGGCCAAGATCAGCTTCTCCAGGGCGGCCAGGGCCACGCCCGTGTGCGGGCAGTTGAACATGCCGGTCCTGTCGGCGCGGGCCGCGGCGTCGGCCAGCTCGGTTTCGCTCGCCTGCTCGACCACGCCGTCGAATTCCTTGAGGGTGCGGATGGCCTTGGCCACGCTGACCGGATTGCCGATTTGAATCGCCGAGGCCAAGGTGGGCTTGGGCACCACCGGCTCGAAGTGCTCGTAGCCCTTCTTGTAGGCGGTGTAGAGCGGGTTGGCCGACTCGGCCTGGGCTACGCAGATGCGCGGGCGCTTCGACACGAGGCCCAGCTCGCGCAGCATGTTGAGGCCCGCGCCCAGGGCGCTGACGTTGCCCAGGTTGCCGCCGGGAATGATGATCCAGTCGGGCACCTCCCAGTCGAACTGCTGCACGATTTCGATGCCCACCGTCTTCTGCCCCTCGACCCGCAGCGAGTTCATGCTGTTGGCCAGGTACACACCTTCCTCGTTGGCGAGGCGCTGCACCACCGCCATGCAGTCGTCGAAGTTGCCTTCGAGCGCGAGCACCGACGCACCGTTGGCCAGAGGCTGCACGAGCTGAGCGGTGGAGATCTTCCCGCGCGGCAGGATGACCATGGCGCGAATGCCGGCCGCCGCCGCGTAGGCCGCCAGCGCGGCCGAGGTGTCGCCGGTCGAGGCGCAAGCCACGGCGGAGATCCTCTTGCCGTCGGCTATCATCTGCTTGACCGATGAGACCAACACCGTCATGCCCAGATCCTTGAACGACCCCGAGTGCGAGTTGCCGCACATCTTGACCCACAGGTCTTCCACGCCCAGCTCTCGCCCGAAGCGCTGCGCCCAGAAGAGATTGGTGCCGCCCTCGAACATGGAGACCACGTTCTCGTCACGGATATGGGGATGGACCCATTCGCGCTTGCCCCAGATCCCGGAGCCGTAGGGCCACTTGGTACTCATGAAGCGGGCTTCGAACAGCCGTTTCCACTCGGCAGGGGTCTTCTGCGCGAGGGCTTGCATGTCGTGCACGACCTCGAGCAGGTTCTTGCACTTGGGGCAGCGGTAGATGACGTCGTCGAGGGAGTACTCACCCTCACAGCGGGCAATGCAGCGGAAATGGGCGCGGTACGGAATCATGGGCGAACCATAGCATCGAAGCCGGCGATCCCGGCAAAGGGATCGGGAGGCGCCTACTTGCAGTACCCCAGGTTGGGTTCGGCTTTGGCGCTGGTGAAGGCGACGCAGGTACTTCCGCCCGAGCAACTCGGCGTGCCGCCGGCGGCGGTGGAGCAGAAGGTGGCGCACTTCGCGGATGATCCTGTGCTCACGCAGTTGCTGCCCTTGACGCAATCTGTGGGGGAGACGCAGGCTTCCCCAGGGTTCTTGCTGCCCGTCTTCCAGCAGACCGCACCCGACGAGGAGAAGTAACAGCTCTCGCCCGCGGCGCACCCGGTCTGCCCCAGCGGTTTGCAGGCCGTCGGCGTCCCCGCGTCGGCACCAGCGTCCGGGTTGGGGGTGACCGTGGCCGCGCGGCAGACCTCAACCCCCGAGACCCCGGGAATCGGCAGATTGCAGGCCTGCGATGCGCTGCACCCGTTGGGGGTTGCACCCGGGACGCACAGGCGATGGCAGAGCGCGTGCGCGTCGCCTGCGATGGTGAAGCAGGCGAGACCGTTGCCGCAGTCGTCGCTGATTTGGACCTGGCCGTTTGAACCTTGAACGCAGGGATCGCCCTCGCCCTTGGTTTCGACATCGACGCAGCCCAAGGCGAAGGTCGCGCCCGACTGCTGGAGGATGGTGCACTTCTTCCCCGCGGGGCAGCCCGTGTTGTCGAGGGGATTGCACGAACCCGTGGTCGGCCGGGTGTTGACGGCGTCAGGGGGAGGATCCTGGACAGAGGTGCCTCCTTGGCCTGTGGAAACGCCGCCGCCGCCGCCGGAGGTTCCACCCTCGCCAGCAGGAATGCCGCCACCGCCGGAATTGGCGGTGGTGCTGCCGCCGGTTGCGGGCGGAGTTGGCGCGGCGGCGTCCGTACCGGACTCTTCGCTCCCGAGCTTGCCGCTGGCGCATGCCATCCCCCGCAGGGCGAACGCGACGACCAGCAGGCGTACGAACGGTCTCGCGACCGCTGCGCCTCTCTGACGCGTCGATCTCAAGGGGTGGTTCGGCATTCCGTGCACGCTCTTCCTGCTTCTCGACGGACGCAGCAAGTTTGTCTGAATCTCCAGGTGTTTGCACGCACAAATCCGTGGCGTGAGCGTGACCTCGCACACCCTCCCGGCCGCCCACGCGGGACCGGCGGCGCAACCATGGCCGGCATTCCCGCCGCAACCGCGCATCCGGTGGGCGGGTTTGACGGGTCATGTGGGATACTCCCTTTTCGCTGTCGCCCCGGTTTCGCGACCGGGCGGTGTCCTCAGGCGGGCCCGGAGGGAGTCCCGTTGCGCCCTTTGCGTCGGTGGGTTCCGCGTGATAGGCACTTGCAGATTCCTGCGTGAAAAGCCAGCGGCGCCCCAAACCCTCCCGCGACGGTCGGCGGCGAGCGAAGCTCGCCGTGGACCACGCGGATTCTCTGCCCGACGTTGTCATCCTGGGCGGAGGTCTGACCGGGATCTCGGCGGCGATGCATCTGCGTCGGCCGTGGATGCTTTTCGAGAAAGAGGCGCACTTGGGCGGGCTCGCGGTCACGCGCGGGCGTGACGGCTACTTCTTCGATCGTACCGGCCACTGGTTGCACCTCCGCGACCCCGGCATGCAGAAACTGGTCGCCGATGCCTTGCCCACCCAGATGCTGCACGTCGAGCGCAAGGCGCGCATCTTCTCCCACGGGACGACCACGCTCTATCCCTTCCAGGCGAACCTGCACGGTCTGCCCCCGGAGGTGATCAAGGAATGCCTGCTCGGTGTTTTCGCGGCCAAGCTGCGGCCGGCCGGCGGCGAAGCCCCCAGGAACTTCGAGGAGTACTGCCTGCGCCACTTCGGCCAAGGCATCTCCCGCCACTTCATGATCCCCTACAACCAGCGGCTGTGGGGCGTTTCTCCGCGCGACATCACCGCCTCATGGTGTTCCCGCTTCGTGCCCCTGCCCAACCTCGAACAAGTCATCGCGGGCGCGGTGGGGGCCGATGCGGGAAAGCTCGGCTACAACGCGACCTTCCTCTATCCCAAGCAGGGTGGCATCGAGACCTTCACCCGAGCCATGGTCGGTTGCATCGACCCTCGTCGCGTGCACCTCGGAGCCGCTCTCGACGAGCTCGACTACCAGCACCGCGAGGTGGTGGTGGGCGGCGAGCGCGTGCCCTACCGGGCGGTGGTGTCCACGCTTCCCTTACCCGAGCTGCTTTGCCGAATGCCCGGTTTGCCCAAGCCCATCGAGGAGCATGCAGGCCGCCTGCGCTGCACGAGCTTGCGCTATCTCGACCTGGCCACGCGTTCGCGGCCGCTCGTGGACTGGCACTGGGTGTACGTGCCGGAGAAGCGCTATCCCTTCTACCGCGTGGGCTGCTACAGCAATGCCGCGCCCAGCATGGCTCCGCCGGGCGCGGGCTCGTTCTACCTCGAGCTCGCCGACCGCGGGCCGGTGAGCCAGGCGACCCTGCGCGATTGTGCGCAGGGGTTGGTCGAGATGGGCGCCATCGCCTCGCCCGAGGATGTCCGGTTCGCCGATGCGCGCGAGATCCCCTACGCCTACGTCGTGTTCGACGACTTCTACGACGGCGCGACTTCTGCCATCTTCGCCTTCCTCGAATCCCATGCCATCTATTCGCGCGGACGCTATGGCGCCTGGACGTACAATTCCATGGAGGACGCCCTGCTCGCGGGGCGCGAAGTCGCCGCCACCCTCGAAGCCGTCATCGCCAAGGGAAACCCAAAAGGGTTCCCCAACCCTTCCGCGATGGTTCGCGTCGGGCGAAGCTCGCCGCTCCATCCGCGGGTTCCCGGAGAAAAGCCATGAGCCAGGATAGCCCGTCCCCTGCCGTGTCCATCGTGATTCCCATCTACAACGAGGAGGGGATCCTGCGCGGTTCGGTGCTCGAGCTGCGCGAGAAACTGCGACCGTTCGGCTTCACCTATGAACTCATCCTGTGCGAGAACGGTTCGCGCGACCGCACGTTCGAGATCGGCAAGGAGCTGGAGGCCGAGTATCCGGTGGTGCGGTTGATTTCCATCGGTCAGCCCAACTACGGCTTGGCCATGAAGACCGGGATTCTCGAGGCGCGCGGCACCATCGTCATCTGCGACGAGATCGACCTGTGCGATACCGAGTTCTATGCGCGCGCCCTGGCCCTCCTCGAACGCACCGACACCGACTTCGTGGTCGGCTCCAAGGCCATGGTGGGGTCGAACGACCAGCGCCCGCTCGTACGCCGGCTGGGGACGAGGGTGTACAACGGCCTTCTGCGCGCGGTTTGCCAGTACCGCGGCACCGACACGCACGGGCTCAAGGCCTTCAAGCGCGAGGTGCTTCTGGAAACGGCCCGGCGCTGCGTGCTCGACCGCGACGTGTTTGCGAGCGAGTTCGTGATCCGCGCCCACCGTGAGAAGAAGAAGGTGGTCGAGATCCCCTTCGCCGTGCACGAAAAACGGCCGCCGACCATCAACCTCCTGAAGCGCGTGCCTTCCGTCCTCAAGAGCGTGGCGCGTTTGGCGATCTCGGTGAGGCAGAACCAGGAATAGGACGGCCACGCGGAGGTTGGTAACGGGTCCGGCGAGGTCTTCCGTCCGGGTGAGCCGCGCCCCGATGGCACCGAAGATCCCTTCAGCAGGTGCGTTGTGGGGCGTCAGGCGTCAGGCGTCAGGCTCCAGGCTACAGGCTCCAGGCTGCAGGCTGGGAGCCGCCTTGATCTACGGCCTCCGTGTCCTTCTGGGTGAATTCCGTCGAGCAAGATGCGCGAACGTGATTCCGGCTGTGGCGACGAGCGCGATGCACGTGGCTTGTGCGGTGGAAAGAAAAAGCGGGTCGCCGGAAGGAAGAGCGAGGAGGCGGGCGAGGGCAGGGATGCGGACCTCGAAGAGGAAGCCGCGCGCCTGATCGCCGCGAAAGATCTCGACGAGGAAGCGGAGGACGCCGTAGGCCGCGGCATAGGCCAGGGCGACCGCGCCGGGGAATTTGCGCCGACGCCAGAGCCACAGGAGGCCGAGGAAAATCAGGAGCTCGCCCGCGGCCTCGTAGATCTGCGTGGGGTGCAGGCCGGGCGTGGCCAGGGCGCCGGCCGGCATCGCCCGATCGGCGAGAAGCTCGGTGTAGGCCACGCTCTCGGGCGGGAAATGCACGCCCGCCTCCCACGGCTTGCCGTAGCAGCAGCCGACCAGGAAGCAGCCCAGACGGCCGAAGACGTGGGCCACGCTCAGCGACGGGGCCAAGACGTCGGCCACGTCGCCCAGGGCAAGTTGCCGGCGACGCGCAAAGAAAAGCACCACCCCCGCAGCCAGGAGGGCACCGCCGAGGAAGACCAGTCCGCCCTGCCAGAAGCGCAGCGCCGCCGTGCAGTCCGCCACCTGCTGCCCGAAGGAGCGTGGCAATCCCACGCCGGCGCACAGGCGCGCGTAGTCGCCTGCATGCATGATCACGTAGGCAAGACGTGCGCCCAGAAGCCCGGCCACTAGGGCATAGAAGGTCAGATCCAGGCTCACGCCGGTCGCGAAGCCGACGCTGCGTCCGCGCCGAACCGCAAGGGCGACGCCGACGACCAGCCCAAAGGCGATGAGCGTGCCGTAGGAATGGACCGGGAAGTCGCCGATGTGCAACAGATTCGGCTTCATGGCGCAGCGGCGAGGTCGGCAGGGCGACGGTGGCGCACGAGCAGGGCGATGCCGAGCGCGACGAGCGGCAGCGAGATGATCTGCGAGGTGGTGAGCCAGCCGAAGAAGACGCCTCGGTCGTCGTCGCGCCAGATCTCGACCAAGGAGCGGAAGACCCCCTTCAGGATGAGCAGCCAGGCGAAGACCTGGCCGTCGAAGCGCTTGCGCTTGCGCATGAAGAAATAGAGGAGGACGAAGGTGAGCCAGTTGAGCAGGGCCAGGTAGATCTGGGTAGGATGCACGGGCAGGGCGGCGGCCCGCTCCCCGATGAGGTGCGCCTCGTGCTGGGCTTCCCAGGCCGCGCTGCCGATGGGGAAGCGCACTCCCCACGGCATCTGGGTGACCTTGCCGAAGCAGCAGCCGTTGAGAAAACACCCCATGCGCGTGAGCGCCAAGCCGAAGGCGATCCAAGGCGCGCACAGGTCGGCCACCTTCCCCATGCCCATGCGGTGCTTGCGTGCGAAGTAGAGGCCGAACGCGGTGGCGACGATGAACCCGCCGTAGTAGGTGAGGCCGCCCCGCCAAACCTCGAACACGGCGAAGCAGTCGCGCGAAGGATGGCAGGTATGGGCGGCGAGGTTGCAGACATAGTCGAAGCCGCACTCGCTGTCGGCGTTGCAGAAGCTGACCTTGGCCTCGGTGGCGCGGACCTTGAAATTGTCGAGGCACAGATTGACGTAGTCGTGGAAGTGACCGTCGGCGATGACGTGCAGAAGACGCGCCCCGACGATGGCGGCGATGACCAGGTAGATGCACAGGTCGAGCACGCGCTCGCGGTCGAGCCCCAGGGCCGGGGCCTCGCGCCGGGCCATCCACGCCCCGATGGCGAAGCTCAGGGTGAGCATCACGAAGTAGGAAGGCAGATCCAGGTGCCCGAGAAGCGGGATGTCGATGCCGAAGTCGATCAGGATCGGGCGCATGGTCGGTTGCTCCCTAGCACCCGCCCTAGCTCTCTTTGCCGCGCGTGGTACGGGAGGGCGCCGAGGCCGCCGCCGGGGTGCGCTTCTTTTCGAGCAACATGTCGAGCGCCATGAGGGCCACGCCGGCCACCAGGGCCGCGTCCGCGATGTTGAAGGCGGGCCACTCGTGCCGGCCGACGTGCCACACGATGAAATCGGTCACGCGGCCAAAGGCGATACGGTCGATGAGATTGCCGACCGCGCCTCCGGCGATGAATCCAAGGGCCAGGTGCAACCGGGTCTGTCGCGGATCGCTCTTGACCAAGTAGTAGCCGACCAGGAGCAGGGCTAAAACGGCGACCAGAGTGAGGCAGATCCTCCCGCCGGGCAGTTGCTGGAACATGCCGAACGCGACTCCGGTATTCTCCGAGAAGCGGAGGTCGAAGTAGTTCGGAATGATGGTCTTGGTCTTCCACGGCGGCAGCGAGGAAAGGTGGGTGCGGGCCAGGAACTTGGTCCACTGGTCGATGCCGATGCAGAGCAGGGCCGCCGCGCTGAAGAGGAGGTTGCGGAAACGGGTCGAGGCTGGCTGGTTCATTGTCCCACTACGCTAGCACACCGTGTGCAGAGGTTGGGTTCCAGGCCGTGTCCGGAGGCACTACCGGTGCGCCGCCAGCAGCGCGGACACTCCGGGCCTGGGGCTTCGCTCACGACAATCTCGGTCGCGGCGGGGCTGCCGGCAGCGAGGTCGAGGCGCGACACCTCGCACAGCTCGGTCAGGTGGGCGAGGTTCTTCTCCCACAAGCGGCGCTCGCCTGCCGCGGGTGACACCGTGACCGCGGCGTGCAGCGACTTGTGACCAGCGGCGCGGAAGGCCTCCAGCTTGGCCAGCACCTGGTCGCGCAGCGGGCGCAGCTCGCGTTCCCAGCGCTCGGCGGTGGCGGCCGCGGGCGCGTCCCAGATGCCCCCATGCACGTCGAACGCGGCGCCCGTCAGACGCACAAGCTCGTCGGCCACGTCCTGGGCCGAAAAGCACAGGATGGGCGCCATCCAAGTCGCCACCCTCTTCACCATCTCAGAAAGCGCGGTCTGCACGCTGCGGCGTTCGGGCGCGTCTGGGGCCTCGCAGTAGAGGGCGTCCTTGATGGGGCCGAGGTACTCGGCCGAAACCGTCACCACGTAGTCGACCATGAGGCGGACCACGTCGTGGAAGCTGTAGCGCTGGTAGGCTTCGCGGATCTGCCGGTCGCGTTGGCGCAGAAGCGCCAGGGCCAGGCGGTCGAGCTCACGCAGCTTTTCGTCGGGCAACCGATCGCGGCTGGGCACGAAATCGTAGAGATTCGAGAGCAGAAAGCGGCAGGTGTTGCGAATCTTGCGGTACGACTCGCCGAGCTGGTCGAGGATGATCCGGGAGAACACCACGTCCGCCTGGTAGTCGGCGGCTGCGGTCCACAGGCGCAAAAGCTCGGCGCCGTTTCTCTCCATCCACACGCCCGGCTCGACGTAGTCGGTCTTGATGCCCGCGGCGCGCGCCTTTTCGATCTCGGATTTGGAATAGACCTTGCCCCGCTCGTCGAGCACCCAGCCATGTGTGAGCACCGCCTGGTAGGGCGCCGTGCCGCGCGCGGCGACCGCCGCGAGCAACGAGGAGTGGAACCAACCGCGGTGCTGATCCGCGCCCTCGAGATAGAGGTCGACCTTGGCGCCCTTGGGCACAAGCTTGCCGTCGGCCACCGCGGCCCACGACACGCCCGATTCGAACCACACGTCGACGATGTCCTGGGTCTTGTCGAGAGCGGTGCCGTGGCAGCGCGGACAGGCCGTGCCCGCGGGCACGAGATCGGCCACAGGTCGCGTGTACCAAGCGCCGGCGCCCTCGGCGGCGAAGATCGTCGCCACGTGCTCCATGGCCGCAGCTTCGAGGAAGGGCTCGCCACACTGCTTGCACAAGAGGGCCGGAATGGGCACCCCCCACATGCGCTGGCGCGACAGGCACCAGTCGGGCCGCACCTCGATCATGCCGCGGATGCGGTCGCGGCCCCAGGCCGGAATCCACTCGGTGCGGTCGATTTCGTCCAGGGCCTGCTGGCGCAAACTCGTCGGATCGCCGAGATCCCCGAGACGGGCGAACCACTGGCTGGTGGCGCGGAAAAGCACGGGGTGCTTGCAGCGCCAGCAGTGCGGGTACTGGTGCTTGATCTGCTCGCCGACCTGGTTGAGCAGATAGCCGTTTTCGGCGAGGTAGGCGACGATCTTGGGATTCGCCTCGAAGACCCCGAGGCCGGCCCACTGCGGGACCTCGGGGGTGTAGCGGCCCAGGCCGTCGACCGGGGCGTAGATGTCGAGTCCTTCGGCGCGGCCGACCACGTAGTCGTCGGCGCCGTGGCCGGGGGCGGTGTGCACGAGGCCGGTGCCGGCATCGAGGGTGGCGTGGCCGGCGAAGGTCAGACGGAAATCCTTGTCCGACTTGGGCGCGGCGATGAAGGGGTGCTGATAGCGCAAACCGCGCAGCGAACCCAGCTTGTCGCCGGCCAGCTCGATCCAGGTTCCCTTGGGGCCGGCGGAAAGACCGCAGGCGGCGATGAAGGCGTCGGCCAGCTCGCGCGCCACGATGAGGTATTCGCGCGCCTGGGCCGGCCGCTCGACAGGAACGGCGACGTAGACGAGTTCGGGATTGGCCACCACCGCCAGATTTGCGGCCAGGGTCCACGGGGTGGTGGTCCAGATGACCAGCGCCGCGGGCGCCTTGCCCAGGACGGTCTCCAGGGCGGCTTGGCCGGGCACCACCGGGAGGCGGACGTAGATCGACGGGGAGGCGTGGTCGAGGTACTCCACCTCGGCCTCGGCGAGCGCGGTCTGGTGGGTGGTGCACCAGTGCACCGGCCGCTTGGCGCGGTAGAGCAGCCCCTTTCGGGCAAAGGCCGCCATCACGCGTATGACGGTGGCTTCGTATTCCTTGTCGAGGGTGAGGTAGGGCTCGTCCCAGATGCCGACGCAGCCCAGGCGTCGGAAGTCGGCGCGCATGACGCCCACGAACTTGCGCGCGTGCGCCTCGCACTTCTGGCGGAAGTCGTGCGGGTCCAGCTTGGCCTTGGCGCCGAAGTGCTTTTCCACCTGCTGTTCGATGGGCAAGCCATGGCAGTCCCAGCCGGGCACGAAGCGCACCGCCTTGCCCATGAGCAGGCGCGAACGCACGATGATGTCCTTCAAGACCTTGTTGAGCAGCGTCCCGTAGTGAATGCCGCCGGTGGGGTAGGGCGGCCCGTCGTGCAGGACGTAGGGCTCGGCCCGGGCGGCCTCGCGCGCGGCGAGCAACTTCTCGTACTGCCGCTCTTCGGCCCAGCGGCGAAGCCAAAGCGGCTCGCGGCGGGCCAGGTCGGCGCGCATCGGGAATTCGGTCTGGGGCAGGTTGAGGGTGTGTTTCCAGTCCACGAGGCCGCGCATCCTAGCAGATGGCAGGGCCGGGCGACGCGACTTCGAGCCGCGCCGCGGGGGTTGGCACTCTAGAATACCGAACGGGTCGAAAACCGAACGATCCTTGGGCTGTTCACCACAGTCTCTCAGAACCACGCGTTCTGCTTGATTTCACAACGGCTACAACCCGTTCGGTTTTCTAGGGGCAGGATGCGTCGGCGCCGGGCTTGCATTCGTCGGGCACGGCCGGTCCGTAGGCCTGCGAGAAGAAGTCCTTGCACAGGCAGATCTTCACGCAGCACAGGCTCTGCGGGGCCCCGGAGTCCGGCTGGACCACTTCCCCCGAGCCGAAGGTGACCGCGCAGGTGTAGCCCTTCTTGCAGCGCTTGTCGTTGGGGTTGTTCGAGTCGCGGGTCTGGCCGTTGCAGTCCTTGTCCGAGTCGCACAGGGTGGTGCAGTAGGGGCCGGTGTCCAGGTCCTTGGACACGCCAATCTGCACCGCCGGTTTGACGCACAGCCGGCTTGGGCAGTCAGGGGCCCCGGCGACGTAGACGCCCTGGGTGGAACTTGGGGGCAGCGGGATGTCACAGGTCCGCCCCAGGCCCTTGTCTTCGCACGCAGCCGAGACGGCGGCGGCGACGAAGAGGGCGAAAAGCAGGGCGAGGCGCCGGTTCTCCCGTCGCAGGATTCGGCCGAGGGCGCTGGCTACGGGATGCATCATGGAACGCGGTCGGAACACATCACCTAAAATACCCCGGAGAGGGAAGGGCAGTAAAGGAAAGCGCGGAGAAAGCGCAAGGACTACCTACCATCCGGCTGGCGCGCCTCGTGGTCGCCTGCCGGGGCCGTGCCGCGTCCTTGGGCTTGCCCCACGAGCGCGGCTGCGCCGAGAAGCAGGCGCTCGGTCTCGTCCCAGCCGATGCAGGCATCGGTGATGGAGACTCCGTACTGGAGCGGCACCCCTTGCATCCAAGTCTGCTTGCCCGGAAAGAGGTTGCTTTCGAGCATGACACCGAGGATGGCCTTCTGGCCTGCGACGAAGTTCTGCGCCACCTCGGTGAAGACCGATGCCTGCTTGGTGTGGTCCTTGCCGGAGTTGTCGTGCGAGGAGTCCACCATCACGCCGCGCACCAGACCTTCCTTGCGCAAGACCTCTGCGGCGCTGGCGATGTCGGCCGCATGGTAGTTGGTCCCCGACGCACCTCCGCGCAAGACCACGTGGGCGTCCTCGTTGCCGATGGTTCTCACCACCGACGACATCCCGTCGGCGTCGATGCCCAGAAAGGCATGGGGGTGGCGGGCCGAGCGTACGGCATTGATGGCGTTGTGAAAAGTGCCGTCGGTGCTGTTCTTGAATCCGACCGGCATGGAGAGCCCGCTCGCCATCTGGCGGTGGACCTGGCTTTCCGTGGTGCGGGCGCCGATGGCGGCCCAGGTGACCATGTCGGAAAGGTAGTGCGGCACCACCGTGTCCAGGAACTCGGTCGCACACGGCAGGCCGAGGCCGTTGATGGCGAGGAGAATGCTGCGCGCCAGGGTGAGCCCCGCCTCGATGTCGCACGAGCCGTCGAGGTGGGGATCGCTGATGAGCCCCTTCCATCCCACCACCGTGCGCGGCTTCTCGAAATAGGTCCGCATCACGATGTGGAGCTGTGCGGAAGTCGCGTCGGCGACCTGCTTGAGCCGCTTGGCGTAGTCGAGGGCCGCCTCCGGGTCGTGGATCGAGCAGGGGCCCACCACCACCAGCAGGCGGTCTTGATCCCGGCCGTGGAGCATGGCGGAGATGGCCTCGCGGCTTGTGGTCACCAGGCGCCGGATCTCCTCCGTCGGCGTCAGCTCGGCTTCCAGCTCCCGGGGGGGCACCAGGGTGGAAAATTCGGCGATACGTAGGTTTTTGGTCTCGGGCATGGAAGGTTCCTTTTTCAGAAATACAAAAGGCCCTGAGGTTTCTCAGGGCCTTGGATGACGTCGGTGCCTGCTGTTGTCTAGGCAAGTCCCCGCGGCCCTGGTTTCCACCAGAGATAGCCGAAGTAGCCGTAGAACGCGGGATGACGCTGCATCAGATACGGCAAGCGTAGCACGCGCGCCCAGCGGGTCAAGAAGGCCGTCTTCCATTGTCCCGCGGCTTCTCGCCCTGCGGAGGCCGCAAAGAAGGATCCGGCCTGCGTCGATGTTTCAGTCCGCCGCCAGCAGCTCTCCCGTGATTCCCGTCTCCCGGCGCACGAAGTAGTCCACCACCAAGCCCTCCTTGAGGGCGCTTTCGCACACCAGGGCGCGCGGGTGGCCCGTGAGTTCGAGCAGGGTGCGCAGCATGATGGTGCCGGGAACGACGGTGTCGGCGCGCAGAGCGCCCACCCCCGGCATGGCCGCGCGTTCGTCGGGCGTGGCTGTGAGCAGCCGCTCCTCGAGCGCGCGCAAGTTGTCGAGGGAGAGCACCAGGTGTCTTCCTAGGCCTTCCCCGGCGTGGCCGCGCGCGGTGGCGAGTTCCTGGTCGTCTCCCTCTGCCATGCGGGCCATGGCCAGGGCCGTGCCCGAGGTGAAGACGACGAACTCGAAACCGACCTTGAGCATCTGCCTTACGGCAGGCTGGACCACGGCGCGCACGCGGGTTTCCGCGGTCAGAACCTCGCTGCGATTGGGGTTGCCGTCGCACTGGCAGGCATCGCGCAGGCGCAGCACTCCCATGCGCAGCGAGGTCGCGAACAGGCATTCCTTGGCATCGCCGACCAGGGCTTTCATCGACCCGCCCCCTACGTCGACCAGGGCGAACTTTTCGCCGCCGATCTCGAGGGCCTGGCGGGCGCCCCAGTAGATGAGCGTGGCCTCCTTGACCGGATCCAGCACCTCCACCTCGAGACCAACCTCGCGCGCCACGGTGTGCACGAAGTCCGAGCCGTTGCGTGCCTCGCGAATCGCGCTGGTGGCCACCGCGACCGTGCTGCCGGGAGAGAACCGGCCGGCGATGTCGCGCAGTTTGACGAGGCCGTCGAGCCCGCGCTTGAAGGTCGCAAACGGGATGAACCCGTCGCGCAGGGAATCCTCGCCGAGTCGCACCATTTCTTGTGCGCGAGCCAGCTCGACCAAGCCGCCCTCGCCGTCGGCCTCGGCCACCAGGAGATGGAACGAGTTCGAGCCCAGGTCATACGCCGCCACGCGCGGCCGCGTGCCGGCGGGTGCGGGTGTCGCGGCTTCGCCGTGAATGAATTTCGGTCCTGTGGTGGACATCGCGCGTGTTTGTAGCACCCCTCGCGAGCTTCGGCACGTCACCTTCGTGCAAACCGCCATGCGACGCGCTCGAGGAAGTCTTGGGCGCGCAGGCGGTCGGTCTCGCTTTCGGGGTGCTCGGCAAGCCACGCGGCGGAGGCGCGCGCAATGGCGAGGTCGCCGGCTTCAAACGCGGCTTGGCCGAGGAGGCGGCGGCACTCTTTGAAGAAGATACCCGGAAGGGGAGTCGCCGGGGCTTGGTTCTCGGCCGCAAGGCAGGCCCTTGCCAAGCTCGGAACCGCCGGCTTGATTGGACGATGTTCCGCTCGATGCGGCGATGTGAAATGGGCGCTTGAACTGACTGCCGGCAGAAAGCTGCTTGCTATTTTGCCGTAAGGCCGGACCGACGTTGAAGGCGAGACCTGCTGCACCGCCGGTCCTCCGGGTGCCCAGGCCCCGGCGGCGCGTGAGCGGCAAGCGCAATCGCAGCGGGTTCCCGACAAAACGAGCCGGTGGCAGGGTATGCACGGCAGATCGGCCATGGGGGCGGCGGCTTTGGCCATTTTCCTCGCCTGACCAAATCTTCGGCGAAGTTGAAAATGGTCTCGACCAAATTCAACATCTGCACATATCCGGTCGCATGCAGGACCGGCCGCTCTATCGAGACGTGTCGTGCAAAGCGGTGTTCCGCCACGGCAAGATGGCCTTTCTCACCCGGCCACGCCAGGTAGGCAAGACGACCCTGGCGCGTGCCACGGGGCAGAAGGGTCAGCGCGTCAACTACTACACCTTGTTGCCCGACCAACTCTGGCGTGCTCCCCGCAGCACCAGGGGTGTGCGGTTCTTCTGGGCCGCCCAGGCCGCGAGCATCTTTCCCGCGCTCCGTTGCATGGCAGAAGTACTATTGTGGCTTGACCCGTATCGGGCAGGAGACCAGGGTATGCGGCGACCTGGAAGACGGCGAGCGCCCGTGTCCCGGGCGCTTGTCGCGATGCACGAATCGACTTGCAACCGGGCCGCGTGTGTTGCAGCATCGGCGGCCAGGAGCCCAACTTCTATGTCGCGACGATTAGCATCCGTGCGGACGTGCTTGTTCCTTTGGCTTGCCCTGACGCTGCTTCTGCCGTCCACCAATCGAGTCGCATCCGCCGCGCCCAAGGATCGCAAGGAGATGGCCGCCAAGCGAGCCTGCCTGGCCGGCGACTATGGCAAGGGTGTGGCGCTGCTGGCCGATCTCTTCGTCGCATCCGGGGATATCAACCACCTGTTCAATCAGGGCCGCTGCTTCGAACAGAACGGCAGGTTCGAGGAGGCCATCGTTCGCTTCCTCGAGTACCAGCGCAAGAACCCGGACAAGGGCAGCGCCGGATATCTCGATGCAGAGAAGCACATCGCCGAATGCCAGGCCTTGCTCGACAAGCGCAAGCCATCCGCCGCCGTCCCGCCCGCGGCCGCGCCCGCGGCCGACGCGGTGGCGGCTCCGGTGCTTCCGAGCCAGCCCATCGTCTCACCGGGAGCAGCGGCGGTAGCCCCGCCGCCCGCGGCCCAGGCCGTGGCCGCGCCTTCGCCTTCCGCGTCCGTGCCGCCCGCCAGCCTGCCCGCTCCGGCGCAGCCGCCCGCCCCGCCGCCCGCCCTGGATGTGGCCGCGCGGCCCTCGACCGCCGAAGGCCCGGCCGAGACCCGGCCGGTCTACAAGACCTGGTGGTTCTGGACCGGCGCCGGCGTGGTCGCGGCCGGCGCGGTCACCGCGGCGATTGTGCTGTCGAGCAAGCCGGGCACCAATGCCCCCAGCTCCACGCTCGGCGGCCAAGGGGTGTTCCAATGAAGCGCGCGGGATATCTCGGGCTCGGGCTCTTGGCCTTCGCCGCTTGCAAGACCAGCGCGACCGACCAGGGCGTGTTCGTCACGGTAGCCAACCCGTCGCAGGTCGCGGGCATCGTGGGGCTCCGGGTGAGCGTCGCGAATCAGGGCGCGAGCGACGTGGTCGATTTCCCGGCCTCCGGCTCGACCGCCGAGCTTGCTTTCCCGGCGAGCTTCTCGCTCAACGTGCCCGCGAGTCGCGCTGGCCAAGTCGACATCCTTGTCCAGGCGCTCGGCCCCGGGCAGAGCGTGGTGGCGAGTGGCTCCGCCTCGGCCGAGCTAGAGGCCAAGACCTTCGTTGCCGTGGCGGTGATTCTTGTCCCCACCCCCGCAAGCGTGGTCGACGCCGGACCACCCGAGATCGACACTCAAGCGGCCGAGGTTGGAGACGTCGTCTTCGACACCGGCCTCTTGCCCGAACTACCCGGCGACACCCGCGCCGAAGCAGGAGACGTCGCCATCGAGACCGATTCGCAGCCCGACCTACCCGTCGGCACGGGCGGCGCGGGCGGCGGGACTGGCGGCGCGGGCGGCGGCACCGGCACTCCCGACGCGGCCGCCGGCGGTGCGCCTGGCTCGGGCGGAGGTGGGGGCAACGGCGGCGCCGGGGGCTCCACGGCAGCGGGGGGCGCGATAGGCTCGGGCGGGGTTGCCGCGACCGGTGGGCTCTCCGGCAGTGGCGGCGTCCCGTCGAGCGGCGGCGCCGGCGGCACGGGGGGCGCGACAGGGAGTGGGGGTGCGGTCGGAACCGGGGGAGTGGTCGGCAGCGGTGGCGCGATTGGCAGCGGTGGCGTGGTGGGTACCGGGGGCGTGGTTGGAACCGGTGGCGTGGTGGGTACCGGGGGCGTGGTTGGAACCGGGGGCGGGACATCCAGCTCCTACGGCATGGTCTGCTCGATCACGGCGGATTGCACTGGTT
>Ga0172363_10001217_pt1 | contig 20611 bp, 15 predicted proteins | sample LakKivs2_kivu2a2_FD_114541 | JGI IMG/M metagenome (GOLD analysis project Ga0172363, IMG submission 114541) | Sediment microbial communities from Lake Kivu, Rwanda - Sediment s2_kivu2a2 | ecosystem: Environmental > Aquatic > Freshwater > Lake > Sediment | place: Rwanda: Western Province, Lake... | reverse complement strand
GAGAGAACAGTTCCAGAAACAGGAGAGTAAATTCTATGGTCATGGATTGGTCTTTGCATTCTTCCTTTCCATATATTAACCTGAATAACCATCTAAAGACCTGGAAGAGAGCCGAGCTTCCTTATCAAGAAAATCAAGAATGGATGAATACAATTGAGCAGACCCAGTTTTTTCACAGGGGATAGAGAACAAAAATCATAAAAGTATTGACTTAAGCCAGATTCGCTCTTATTGATATATATCAGCCATAAATACTTCTTACGGAGAAAAAGATGAAAGCAGCCTTCTTGACGGGGTTAAGACAGGTTCAAGTTCAGGATATTCCTGAACCCGTCCTTTCTGATAATCAATCTGTTATCCTGAAGACCAGGATAGCTGGAATATGCGGGAGTGATTTACATTATTTTATTTCGGAAACCGTAGGCGGAGAAAAAGTGCCATATCCCTGCCTGGTGGGACATGAATGTTCGGCCGAAGTAGTGGAGGCTGGAGCTAAGGTTCGAGGCTTCCGGGCCGGAGACCTGGTAACCGTTGAACCTTCAATTTCCTGCGGTGTTTGTGACCAATGTCTGGAAGGGCGCTTCAACACCTGCCGGAAAATCAAGTTTCTCGGTCACCCTGGAGAGCTTAGCGGCTGTTTTACTGAGTATTTTGTGATGCCCGAAAAAAACCTGTTTCGTCTGGCTGAAAAAGTCTCCCTGGAAGAAGCCATGCTGGCTGAACCGCTTTCCATTGCCTTGCACGCTTATAACCTGGCCCATCTGAAACGTTCTTCAATGGTGGCAGTGCTGGGCACTGGTCCCCTGGGCCTGTCGCTCATAATTCTACTGAAAATGAACGGCTTCGGCTCAATTTTCGCCACTGACCGTTCTGATGCCAGAGTTGAGGCTGCCCTTAAAGCAGGAGCGAGCTGGGCAGCAAACGTTGAACAGGAAGAGGTGGTTGATGAAATCATGAGCCGCCAGCCACTTGGCCTGGAAGCAGTGTTTGAAGTTAGCGGCGACCAGGAAGCCATAGACCAGGCCGCAGAACTGGTAAGACCTGGAGGTAAAATCATTCAGGTCGGGATCCCCTTAGCTGATAGAATATCCTACAGGATAACACGGCTGAGAAGAAAAGAGATTACTCTTATCAACGCCCGCAGACAGAATAAATGTTTAGAAAAGGCTTTAAAGCTGATCCAGCAGAAAAAAATTGATGTCTGCTGGCTTCTCACTCACCGCTTTAAACTCAAAGATGCCCAGCAGGCTTTTACCACTGCGGCTGATCGGCTGGATGGAGTATTGAAAGCGGCTTTTGTCTTTTAATCTATTTATTCTGTTTGAGACTTTTCTTATTTTTTTGTCTTAAATAAGAAGAATTAGAGCTATCTATTTAAAAAACAAACCCGAGGACTAAAGAAGCCCTGGCTCCTCCCATCTTAAAATTCACCTCTTCATAAGTATCTTTGGCAAAACAATAGCCGGCGTTTATACCTGTAAAAACAAATTTCTCTTTCAAATAAATCCCGGCCTCAAAGGAAAAGCCGAGCTTACTTCCGCTAACCGTAACCTCCATGGCTTCTTCTTTATAAGAGACGCTGACCGCACCAGCACCGATAAAAGCCTTCCAATGCTGGCTCAGATAAGGGAAATAAGCCAGTCCGCCGCCAAAAAATTGCTGTCTCGAGCTGGCCGGCTCCTGAAGCTCTGGAGTTAATCCTTTCTTGGACAACATCATGAAACTTCCATAAATGTATAAATCGCTGAAAATTCTAAAACCCAGTTTAGCCTCAGGAGCAATAATGTTCGAGCCGTAAACTTCCCGGTAATTGGAGTCAGCCGGGAACACATATCCGCCGCTTAAAGAAAACATCACGGTGTCAGCTCGAAGACTGGTCAGGCCAGATACTATCAGAATTCCCAGAAACACGAGCCAAAATTTTCTTGAGTCTCGAACTATCATTTTCATTTTATCCTCTCTTAATTATTGGCTTCACGACCTTATTTTTCAAATCTGCGGGTTGCTTTTGCTGGGAGGAATAGGTGATAACGCGGCCGTAGCAATCAATAGCTTCTATGCTATAGATATAGCTCTTATTAAGTTCAAGGTATTTATCGAAATAAACCAGCCGGCCGGCCTGAAAGTCTGATTCATGAAAATCTATTATTATCAGCGGACTGCCCGTCCCGCCAGCTTCTGTTCGGGACAGGCGGTATTTCTCCACAACAAAAGGAGCAGATTTATTAACCTGGATTGTCACGGCCGCAAATGCCCGTCTTACAATCCAGGCTTTTTCTACTCTTCGCTCAACCTGCAGATTCAAACTTATTTCCGGGATGAAGCCGAAACCGCTGACATTTAGTATAGTCCCAGGATGGTCAGGGTCGTTTGAGGCAATCGAAAATGAAGCCATCATGCTGCCGGTATCATAAACGTTAAACCTGATGGTTATGTCCTTTGAGCTTCCGGCGGGAACAGAAAACGGAATAGATGGTCCGACATAAGAAAAATCAGTGGCTCCTGAACTCCTCGTAATGTTGCCTACGACAAGAGGCCCATCACCGTCGTTGTAAATTGTAACAATCCGATCGCTGGAGGTGCAAACGTTAACATTCCCGAAATTCAAAGGAGAAACTGATAATCGCAGTGCAGGATTCGCGTTGGCATAAGCAGTGAAAGTGATACTTGAGCCGGCTCCCTGAATATCAGTAATCCCCATGCCCGTCGGCATACCGTCATATCTGGAAGTGTCCGGATGGGTGGATTCACCAAGCTCATTGCCCGGGCGATAAAAATCGGCTGAATTAAAAGAGAGATTGTCGTTCTCAATCTCATCCAGACCATCAGCCTGCAGGAGCATCAATAATTTATGGTCAGTGTAAGAATTATCATAAAGAAAATTGGTGCCTGAACCATTCAACGTGGCATCAACGTGCCAGACAGCCAGGCCAACATTTCCTGAGTTAATGCTCGTCAGTCTGGAATCATTCTTGGCGGCATAGCGGTTCTGAACAATAAAATATTCATTAAAAATCACGTTCTGCTGGGCGCCGGGAAAGAAGAGCAGGGCTTCAGCATAGTTCCCCGATGCTCTCAAGGTGTAAGTTCTGATGCCCGAATTAAAGACTTCTGGGGTCAGCCAGTCCAGAACAAATTTAGAGAAACAATTATGGTCATAATTGGAGCTGTCCATCATATCAAAACCGCCTGTGCCGCCCATCGGACCGACCTCATCATCATAATCATAATAATCAGGCAGGCCTAAAGCATGGCCAGTTTCATGGATGGCTGTCTTGGGCGAGAACTCGCCTGATGGATAATTATATAGCTCCCATTGCCACGAGTATTTCCTAAGACGCTTGCCGTCAAGCAAATAAGAGGAATCAGAAAAACTGGTCTGATAACCCCACCAGAAAGAAGCCCATTCGCCATGCGGGCCAGTCCAGAAAACGAGGAAATAATCGATGATCCCGTCATTGTTATTATCGTATTGAGAAAAATCATGTCCCTGCTGGTCATAATAGTTCAGAACCTCTTTGATAAGGTTTTCTCTGCCCGAGGGCGTCTTATCCACCGATGATCGTGCATATGACGTTGTGTACCAGCCAAGAACGTTTCCCTGTATATCCAGCTGATTGTATGAAGACCTCTGATAATAAGCCCGGAGAGTTTCATAGGGATAAACAGGGTCAGTGCCACTCTCAGGCCCAAAAAGCCGCCAAGTTATAGTTTCAACTGAACCAACCGGAGGAAAATCGTTGAAGGCAATCAAGATAGCCAGAACTTTGACGGTTCCGGTCGTTGGCATACCGCGCCTGTTCGGTGGGGGGGCCAGCAGTTTATCTATCTGCTGGGGAGTGTACCCCTGTGCCTCAAGGCCCATACGTTCGATCTTATATTTCAAATAAGCTATAACGTCCGCATCCATCCTGTGGTTACCTGTGGCTTTAGCGTCTGCCACTCGCATCGCATAGGTTCGGTCTTTTTTATATTTTCCAATCTGTTCTTTGGTCGGCGGTTCAAGCGCATAACCGGCGGTCGAAATCAGAAAGACAGCAATAAAAAGCCAGAAAATAAGTCTCCCCTTTTTAAGAGGCATGGCTGAGTCCCCTTCGTCAAAGTTATTCACTTTCACTTATTATCCGCAAAATATAAACCGTGTCAAACTCTCTTGTTCTGTTAAAAAATCTTTCCCGCGTGGACATTCAAGCGAATAAGCACTCTGAAGCTTCTCGCCTGAGACCGGGCGGAACCAAGCACATAACTCAGTCCGGAAAGATCATATCGGAGCCAGTTCAACTTATCTCTTATTGATATTTTATTTTCTTTTTCAAAAAGAGAAGAATTTTCTTATAATAGTGATTTGATAAAAGCTCAGATTTTTGCGACTGGCTCACAAGAATAAGGAGCTAAAGATGCAACTACACTGGCTGGATTTATCGATTTTTATACTTTTCTTTGTCGCCGTGGTCTCGGTCAGCATGTATAAGAGCCGTCGGGAAAGAACAGGTAAAGATTTTTTCCTGGCCGGACGGGGCCTGGTCTGGCCACTCATCGGCTTTTCCCTCATCGCCGCCAATATCTCCACAGAACATTTTGTTGGTATGTCTGGACAGGCGGCTGGAATAGCCGGTCTGGCTGTGGCCAGCTATGAGTGGATGGCTGCCATTACTCTGGTTTTCGTTGCCCTCTTCTTTCTGCCAAAATTCCTGCGCAGCGGAATCTATACCATCCCTGAATTCTTAGAATACCGCTACAACTCTGCTGCCAGGGGCATTATGGCTTTTTATATGATTCTCATTTACATCCTTGTAAGCATTGCGGCCGTTGTTTATACGGGCGCTTTAGCTCTTCACACAATCTTTGATTTTGACCTGGTCAAAGCTGTCTGGCTGATTGGAATCATTGCCGCCATCTATACCACCTGGGGAGGACTGAAAGCTGTAGCCTGGGCAGACCTTTTTCAGGGATCGGCCTTAATCCTTGGCGGACTTGTCACCATGGTCCTCGGTTTTAGAGCAGTGGGAGGTGTGGGAGCATTTCTTTCAGCCAATCAAGATAAGCTTCACATGATTATGCCTGCTGACCATCCGGTAATTCCCTGGACAACTCTGGTCATAGGATTGTGGATCCCGAATTTCTATTACTGGGGTCTGAATCAGTTTATCACCCAGAGAACTCTGGCCGCAAAAAGCCTCAAGCAGGGACAATTAGGCATAATGTTTGCTGCTTTCCTGAAGTTGCTGATTCCTTTTATCATTGTCATGCCGGGAATAATCTCTTATCAGCTTTATAAAGAACAGCTCCTGACTCCGGGTCATACGACCGACCAGGCCTATCCCTTATTGATACGGAATCTCGTTGGCCCCGGACTGCGCGGGTTTATTCTGGCGGCCATTGCTGGAGCTGTCATCAGCACTCTGGGTTCGCTGCTTAATTCAGTGTCTACTATCCTGACCATGGATTTATACAAACGCCACCTGAAAAAAGATGCCAGCCAGCAGTCGTTAATAAGAATTGGCCGTGTGGCAACCATCATCTTTGTCCTGGCTGTCTGCTTGCTGGCACCCCACCTGGGCGATCCGGGGTTCAGAGGTATTTTCAATTATATCCAGGAATTCCAGGGCTTTGTTTCACCGGGAGTGCTGGCGGCATTTGTTTTTGGCCTGTTCATCAAAAGAACTCCACCAGCAGCTGGAGTGTCGGCTCTCATCATGTCTGTTCCGGTGTATGGTTTCTTAAAATGGCAGTTCGGTCAAATAGCTTTTTTAAACCGGATCGCCATTAATTTTTTGGTCCTGATTACAGTTATGGCCATAATTACAGTTGTTAAACCTTTAAAAGAGCCAAAGACGCTTCCTGTTCAAGAAGGTTTCAACCTTCGTTCTACACCCGTGCTCAAGTTTCTCTGCGCCACCATCGTTATCCTGACCCTGGCTCTTTACATCATTTTCTGGTGAGCGTTTTTAAAATAGATTCAGGCATAAAAGATGCTATGAGCCAGTAGCAAGTTTTCAATCGGGCTCAAAAGGTAGAGAATAGGATTCAGCGGCGGAAAGTACTATGAGATAGAATTCAGGTTAAACCAGGATGGTTAAACTGGATTTCAGATTAAGAGCTAAATTAATTTCAAGGCTGCAGCCCTGCAGTAACACTTTTTTTGCAGTCTTGATCATTTTCGCTTCGTCAATATTATTTATCTTTGTTTGCTGCTCAAGCCTCTCTTTTGCTCAGGCAAGAAACTCAATTGCGAGCAACAAAATACAGCACAAAAACATTCAGATAATGGGACCCGAAGACCCGGCCGAAGAAATTCTGATCAAAGCAGCTTATGTAGTTCCAACCAGGCGCCAGCTTGAGTGGCAGAAAAAAGAGCTTATTGCTTTTGTCCATTTCGGAATAAACACGTTTACGGAAAAGGAAGCCGGGGAAGGGACAGAAGACCCGAATCTCTTTAAACCTAGCTCGTTTAATGCCAGACAATGGGCCCGAATTCTTAAGGACACCGGTTTCAAAATGGTCATCCTGACAGCCAAACATCATGATGGTTTCTGCCTCTGGCCGACCCGAACCACGGATTATTCGGTTAAAAAAGGCCGCTGGAAAAACGGACGCGGCGATGTGGTCAAAGAAGTCGCCATGGCCTGTCGCGAAGAAGGCCTGGCTTTTGGTTTTTACATTTCTCCCTGGGACAGACATGAAAAATCTTACGGAACAGCTGGATACAATGAGTTTTTCAGACAGCAACTCAAAGAGCTCCTGTCCAATTATGGCCCAGTATCTGAGGTCTGGCTCGATGGCTATTGCGGAGAGGGCCCCAATGGTAAAAAACAAGTCTATGATTGGCCATCTTATTATCAACTTATCCGTAGACTACAGCCTCAAGCAGTGATTGCCGTTATGGGGCCCAATGTCCGCTGGGTCGGTAATGAAAGCGGTCTGGCAAGAGAAAGCGAGTGGAGTGTTCTGCCTTTGGACCTGGCGGAGCCATTCTTAGCTCTGCTGCGTTCCGCCGATTATCCTCTGGAAAAAGTTTTTCGGCCTCAAGACCTGATAGATAAAGACCAGGGCAGCCGGGAAAAAATTATGAGTTCCAGGGCGCTCTTCTGGTATCCGGCTGAAGTCGATGTTTCCATAAGACCGAGCTGGTTTTACAAGAAGAACGAGGACCTGGCAGTCAAAACACCCAGGAAGCTTTATGAAATCTATTTTCACTCAGTGGGCAGAAACTCAGTGCTTCTCCTGAATATCCCGCCAGACAAACGTGGCTTGATCCACGAAAACGATGCCAGAGCCCTAAAGGGAATGCGTGGTTTGCTGGGTTTAACCTTCAAGAAGAATTTTATAAAAGGCGCGTCGGTCAAAACCTCAACTCAGGACAGCAAGCATCATGCTGTTTTTCTTGTCGATGACAGAGCTGCGACTTACTGGATGGCAGAGGAAGGAAAGACACGAGCCACGTTGGAATTTACTCTAAAAAATCTGGCGAGATTTGATTGTGCTGAACTTATGGAGGAGATAAGCAGCGGACAAAGGATCGAAAAATTTTCTATTGAAATCTGGAAAGACCGGGATTGGGTCAAAATGGCAGAGGGGACGACTGTCGGGTATAAAAGGCTGGTTACTTTTCCTGAAACAAGGTCGGACCGGATAAGATTGGTGATTTCTGGCTCCAGGGCTGCGCCAACCCTGAAAAAATTCGGCCTGTATAAGCTGACGGCTCCAGTTAATTAGCCTCCGGAGCGCCCATCCAGCGTCCCGAACTCTGACTGACAGGCAAACGGTAAAAGCGGGTCAATGACTTCTTTCAGGGTGTCTGTTGATTTAGCGATAAATCATGTCTGTTCAAAGAGAATATCTTGACTCTCCATCAGGCAAGAATTATCCTTAATATGGATGATAATCTGCCCTCTTTATCATAAGTTTTTTGTTTTATTTTTTAGTTTTAGAGAGGAGAGAGAAGATGAAAATGAAGATAGCGGTCATCAGCACATTTTTGCTTTTTTTAGTCTGCTGTGCTCCCGTGACTAAAAAGGGGTCAGAAGAAGAATTTGCCACACATATAAATGCCGGCATCAGGTTTCTTCAGCAAGAAAATTACTCGATGGCTAAAAGGGAATTCACAGACGCACTGAGCATCAACCCGGATTCAGCCAGAGCCAACAATTTGTTGGGCATGACTTATTTCAAGGAGCAGAATTATGACAGCGCTGAAACGTATTTTCAAAAGGCAGTAAAACTGGACCCGAATTATGTCACGGGATACATTAATCTGGGCGGTATTTATGCCATGAAAGAGCTTTACCCAAAAGCCAGGGAATATTATGAAAAAGCTCTGGCCATTTCTCCCCAGTCAGCGAGTGCCTGCTACAGCCTCGGGGCAATCTGGTTTCAACTTGGCAATCAGGAAAAAGGAATATACTATCTGGCAAAAGGAATGGAGCTCGACCCCGAATTCCTGGAAAAGCACGCTGACTCTCTGGCCGGATTGCCGATGAGAGGCTCGGCCTTGCCTGAGCTAAATTTCACTTATGCCAAGCTCTTTGCTCTCCGAGGCGATATCGAAAGGACAGTAGAATATTTGAAAAAAGCGAGGCAATTTGGCTTCAGGGACTGGAAGAGGATTGAAAAAGAAAAAGAATTCGATCTTGTCCGCGATGACCCAAGGATAAGAGAATTCCTTAAATAGGTTGAGAGTGAGACAGAGAGAGGAATGACTCTATCTCCTGTCTTTATAATAATTTAAGAGCTTCCATCAGGAAGCCATTCTTCAAAAACCTTGCCCGTTTGGACAGAAAAAAATAGGCGAATTTTCAATATTTCTCCTTACTGCAGTTAATAGAGACAATTGTTTCTCTGCTTGCTCCGTTGGCATTGATTGCCGATAAATTAAAACTGGTTTTTTCCCTTTCTGTTTTTCAAAAGGAGAATAAGAGCGGACCATCTTCATAGCCGATATCCGTCTCTTTTCGGCTTGGTCCCTATCGCGTAATTTTTTTCTTGACAAGATTCAAACCCGAGCCTATATTTAAGGTCGGCATCAGGAGCGGCTCTCGGTGAGAGCCCGGCAACCTGGGACGGACAACCCAAGGTGCCAGCTCGCCGGAAGGCGAGGATGCGGCCGCAGGCGGTTGAAAGACCGGCTGAGAGAAACGGCAATTAAGTGTCCGGAGCGTGACGCCCGCTCACCTGATGCCAGGTGAGGCGGGTTTTTTTGTGCCTTGCATTCTGAGTTAGAAAGCCACGCTCAAGCCCGCCGCTGTTTCTCTCCACATCCTCCCCCGGAGAGCTGGCACTATGTTTCCTCCCAGAATTTAAGCAAAGGAGGTGCCAGATGTTTAAAAGCCTTTTTAAAGACTCTTTTATTGAGGTCAACAAGGTCGAGGTCTTTTCCGGCTTCCCCTATCTCATGACTTACATTGTCCGGAGCATGTACCATTTCATCATTCTTCCTGCAGCCTGGAGCAGAATCAGGCTATTTACCATGGCCAAACTCCATTCTTTACAAAACAGGCTGGATACTTTTCTTATTCTGAACCCTGGGGAATTTGTCCTTTTTCCCGCCTACGGCAAACATTATTTCATAGAGAGTCCGCCGGTTTGCTCTATTTATATTGCTGACAGGCTTAAACCTCTGTATTTATTACCTGATGACGCGGAGCTCAAAAATCGAAAAGAAAAATTAGCCCAGGTTATTGAAGAAGTCCAGGGCCGCGGCGGTTACGTCTTCGGGGATCTATCGAAAGGCGGCCGAAGAGCTACCGAGGCAGAGTTTGAGGCACTCAAGGGATTCCAGAAAGACGGAATTCCTGTGGGTCTAGCAAAATGTTCGAGATGCGGCTTTTACCAGGGAACCTGCCTTGACCCAAGCCCGATTTTTTCTGGACTGGTAATGAAAGTTTATTGCCGGTGCGAGAATGATAATCGCTGTGCCAGGTGTGGCCAGCCGCTCTACCAGTTCAAACTCAACGCTAATTATTTTAAAGAAGCGGACGGGAATATCTGGCATGTTCCCGGGTTTAGCGGATTGAGTCATGTTTGCCCAGACCTGATGAAAGAAGAATCCTCAAATTAATAGGAAGGGGGGATCAACATGAGCGAAACAGAAAACAGGCGGAAGAAAAATCATGGCCAAAGGTCGCGTCTTTTCACTTCAGAATCAGTAGCTGAGGGCCATCCCGATAAGATAGCTGACCAGATCTCGGACGCAGTGCTGGATGAAGCTCTGTCCCAGGACCGATCTTCCAGAGTGGCTTGCGAGACTCTGGTCAGCCATAATTTTGTAGTCGTGGCTGGAGAAATCACGGCTGAGGCCAGGCTGGATATCAAGGAAATTGTCAGGAGAGTTTTCCATGAGGTTGGCTTCGCAGATGAGAAATCGGGATTCGAGCTCTCGCGGTCTTCCATAATCATGGATATAAAGGAACAATCCAGAGAGATTTCCGAGGCCGTTGGAGAAAAAAGCAGCTGGAGAAGGATCTCTCGGGTCAGGACTGAAAATGATAAAAGTCGGGTTGATAAAGACGACGAGATCAGGGCCGGCGACCAGGGTGTGGTGTTCGGATATGCCACGGATGAAACTCCAGAACTCATGCCCCTGCCGATTGTGCTCGCCCACAAACTGGTGAGAAAGGCAGCGGAGCTGAGGAAAACGGGTCAAATTCCCTGGCTCCTTCCGGACGGCAAATCTCAAGTTACAGTCCGGTATGAAGACGAAAAGCCGGTGGTCGTGGAACGGGTGCTTCTGAGTCTTCAGCATAAAAGCGGCGTTTCACAAAAAGTACTTATTGAAACAATAAAACGGGAAATAATCGAAAAGGTCATTGCGCCTGAACTTCTCTCTGATGGTACTGAATTTATCATCAACCCGTCCGGTCAATTCACATGCGGCGGACCAGCTGCTGATACAGGTCTTACAGGAAGGAAAATCATCGTTGATACCTATGGTGGAAGCTGTGCTCATGGTGGTGGCTGTTTTTCCGGAAAGGACCCGACCAAGATTGACCGCTCTGGTGCTTATGCCGCCCGATATATCGCCAAGAATATCGTGGCTGCTGGTCTCGCCCGACGCTGCACTGTTCAGCTCAGTTATGCTATCGGCCGCGCCCAACCGACTTCGGTTATGATCGATACTCACGGAACCGGAACAGTCGAAGACACACTATTGGAAGCCGCAATCAAAGAAATCTTCCCCTTAAAGCCTGGAGACATCATTAGAGAACTCGACCTCAGACGGCCAATTTACAGAAGGACGGCAGTCTACGGCCATTTTGGCCGCGAGCTTCCCGAGTTCACCTGGGAGCACTGCGATAAGGCTAAAGAGCTGAAGTCTTATCTCAAAATAAATAGCGAGGATTAAAATGAGTCTATTTAAGAGCATTATGATGATTTTATTTAAGAGAATGTCCAAGGTGAGAAATAATCAAAATGGTGATGACCCAAGGAGCGGGGAAAGGCTGGGTCGATCTTCCCCTGCTGGCGCTTCAGAACAGTCTGCCAGCGACAACGCCATGGTTCTTTTCCCGGTCAAGCCAGAATCGTGCCTGGATGTTGGCGAATGGATGGATAAATGCAAGGCAGCCGGCATCCTCTTTCCCCTCCCTCTGGCTCATGCTTGCAGCCAGATAGAGAAAGAGCTTGGGCTGAAATGGCCTGATTCTTTCTACTTACTTCGCCAGAACCACTTCGTTGAATTCCTATTACCGAACTTACTGATGGTGCGTCTGGACTGGAATAAATTGTTTGAAAATAAACGACCGCGGTAAAGACCCTTAAGCAAATCTTTATGAATTTATTTGATAGCAACATGCAAAGGAGGCAAAGAATGAAAAATATTAAAAAAGCTAAAAACAAAGAAAAGCTTAAAGAATCATTCTGGAAGCTGGTGGAAACGATTGAATTCGATGATGAGTGCTATCCGGAACCAGAAAAAATTGAAGGAGGAACCCGTCTTGTGCATTTTACACTTCTCATCAGGCTCAAGAGTCTGGAGAGGGCTCATCTTAGTAACCCTGAAATCATTGAAGCCTATCTTCAAAGCCACCGCTTTTTCCGCAGCCGGGATGGCCTGATATCAACCTCCAGGATGGAGGGAGATTTTTCCGATCACTTCAAAGTCCTGAACGGCGTTAATCTACACTGCTACACAGATTATTTTCTAGCCGACGGTACCTGTTTCTGGGGCTATACTGAAGAAAGCGCCAAGGAGCATTATGATGAAATGTTCGGACTTAATGCCCTGTTCTTTGATTTCATCAGACTCTATTATGGCGCTCCGGTCATAAGGTTGAAGCCCGGCATTGAAGAAATACTCGATGATCCAGAAAAGGTTAAAGACTATGTAAGCCAACTCGCCGCTCCGGTTCTCAAATAAGTCCTCATAAAATGGGAACACAATCTATATTTCCTGATTTTTTTTGACCTTTTCTGCAACCCTTAAGGTGTTATCAGCAGTCATTATAGCTAACCAGACTATCCGGAGAGCTGCTCATGGCGCGAGGTCCAGCAGATGAAGGTTTCCGATGTTAACTCTTTTTAAATGACGTTTGGCTGCTTGATAAGCCGATCTCACCTGAGTGCGGGGAGTAACGGGCAGATCTTCCATCCGGTCATCGGGATGAAAAATAAGAAGAGAATACGGAAAATCAGGGTTTATCTCTGCCAGGAATCTGGCAATATTCTCTATTTCGCCTTCATCCACATAATAAGGAACAAGAAGGGTTGTAGCCGTAAGTAAATCAGGTTCGGAAGATATAGATCCAAGGAGAGCCAGGTTTTGATAGGCTCTGGTCAGAGGCACACCGCAGAGAGCCTCACCCAGTTGAGGCGTCCAGGCTTTCAGGTCGAATTTGACTGTCCCTCTGCTTTGCCGGCTGATCTCAGCTGCCTGCCGAATAAGAGATGGATTCCCGGCTCCATTCCACTCCCAGCAGATATGAATCTGACCCCGGGAGCGCCGCAGGATTTCCTGGCCGGCCCTAAGGACTGAACTCAGCTGGGGCTCAGGCGAACCTCCGAAAAAGCATACGCACCTGACTTCTGGAGCCAGGGCTGCCTCCACGAGTCTTTCCAAAGGAAGGAAATGAGCAGAGCTTACAGAGCGGTGGGAAGCATTCTGACAAAAAAGGCAGTCAAAATTACAGCCATAGAGGAAAACGGCCAGGTTGACTCCACTCTCTTTTGAGCCGCGGCAGAACCAGGCGGCGCAGCAATTGGTAGGAAGAGGGTCGTAATAGATTGAAGCCAGAATAGTATCCGGCGGCGAAACGGACTGAATTCTTCCCTGCCGGTTCAGCCGCACGCCGCAAAAGCCAGTCTTACCTTCTAAAATCCGGCATTCATTAGCACAGAAATCACAGCGAAGACCATTTTTCTCGCGAGGAGGAGAAGCGGGCAGGCCATAATTCACCCGGCCAGCATGGGCTTGCTTGATGATGCCGGGATAGCTCGTGATTCTAAGACAGGAGGCACAAACCCCTATAGCTCGGGCTGCCTTTTCCTGGCCGCAAATTCTGCATGCTGTCATATGATAAAAGAGTTAAGAGTTCAAAAAAATGGTGACGCAATTTATATTTCCTGATTTCCCTGAGCGATCGGTTCTGGTTTTCATGCTTTTTCATCCCCCGTTTCTTTTTAAGGATACTATGGTTGCACCCCAGCCACCAGCGGTCAGGTCAGCATCTTTGAAGCTTAAAACTGCCGGGTGTTTTTCCAGAACGCTGCGCACCATCCTCTTCAGTGTGCCCGTACCTTTGCCATGGATTATTCTCAAATCATATATCCCGCGCTTCAGGCACTCCTCAATGTATTCATTTACCAGGTCTTTGACTTCTTCAGCCCTGAAGGTATGAAGGTCAAGGACTCCGTCAATCGGGATTTCAACTGGCCTTTGTTCCATCTGATTAGCGGGCAGGTCTTCTCTAACCTGCTTCCTTGCTCCTGATTTCATCCTTCCGCCTTTCCTGTCATATGTTCTTATTTGCCTGTCTTTAATCTTACCAGAAATGGGGTTATTAAACATACCTGCTTTTCCTAATTCAGCCCGCTCTGAACAATTTTCGCCTTAAGGATAATCCTGAAGACCTCTTTCCCAAAAGGGCATCCTTAGATTAGATTGATTAGGAGCGAAAAGTCTGAGACCGCAAATAACTTCTAAGAAAAAAATCACAAAAGAGCCACTGCTCTAATTGCTTTTGGTTAGTTCTGTGGTTTTTTTACTCTTTATAGTATTCATTAGAATCTGATCGGGAAAACAGGTAACTATACACAATCTTCCAGTGCTCGCTCACTTGACAGAGCAATTCTTCCTTCCCACATTTATAGTGGAAGAAATAAAGATGGTGAAAAGAAAGTTATCAACTTTCAGATTTGTTCCCTTCTGGCTCATTTCCATCCTCCTTGTTTGTCTTCTCCGGGCTTCAAGCTGTTCTTTCTTCTCTGATAAAAGCCCCGAGGGCAGACTTCTCAGACATTCAGATTGTAAAAGCTTTATCGAAGGCAGTCATAATCTATCTAACTATGATCATCCACCCAGTGAGGAATGCCTGGAATATCATTATGATGGGCATGGTGTCTTAACTCTCAAGCATATCAACGCCGGATTTAATTGCTGCCCTGGAACAATTTCTGCTGACATCGTCTTTAGACCTGGAGAAATTATAATTAAAGAAAAAGAAGCCTCTTCCCTCTGCGATTGTAACTGCCTTTTTGACCTTGATTACCAACTTATCCATATCAGACCTGGAGTTTATAGAATCTCAGTCAAAGGACCGTATCAACCTGAAAGTGATCCTCCACTGGAATTTGTCGTCTCCCTGACCCAGCCCGTTTCAGGTACTTTTTGTGTTCCCAGGAGCCAGTATCCCTGGGCGATTTAATAACGCTTACCTGAATCTTTTTCCCTCTTTTTAATTTTCTCTTTACTTTTTTCGTCTTTTGTTGCAAATATAAAATAAGGAGGGGCTAAAATGAAAGGTTTTGCTAAAAAGACTTCCTTTTTCTTCCTTTGGGTCGGATTAGCTTCACTCGCGGTTAACATTTTCATGTCTCCGGCAAAGGCCATCTGCCAGCAAAGGGTCTTGCTGAAAAGACCGCCGGCTATCAGAGCCAGCTTTTTGTTGTTCCAGCCTAAGACGACTCTTCTCGGTGTCGGCGACAGTCTAACCCAGGGGACAAGGGATGCCACTAACAACAGATATCACCTGGAAAATGCTTATCTCCAGAAAGTGGCTGAGAAATTAAACCTGGTTCTTCCGCTGAAGTTCAACCAGGCATGGCTCGATGTAAACGGAAATCGGCTCAACCCGCTGGTCGTTCCTACCAACCTCGGCGTTGACGGCGAAGACCTCTTTTCTGTGGAAGGCTATGAATATTATAAAAGAGCTGGCTCAGGCTCCAATTACCTCTCTTCAGAATACCTGTGCGATCGCCTTCAGCCATATCTTTTTACAGACATGCATGATAAAATCCTCTATCCGATAAACATTCTGGCCCGCAAACCCGTAAGTCAGATTGACGCGCTCATCTGGCATCTGAACAACCGCACCGGCCCAGCAATGGTTATATTCTGGGTTGGCAACAACGATGCCGCTCTGTCCTCACTCGGGCTCGGCGGAAAAAATCCTGAATATTTCCCCATCCCCCTTGACTTGATCAAAGATAAACTAAGACCCGCAGTGAGCTATCTTTTGAGTTTCGGAAGAAATCTTGGCCTTCTTGCTTTTGATCCGTTTACCACCTCAACCATTGAACACAACCTGACTGATATCTCAGATTTCACGGCCCAGTTCAACCGCCTGGCGAACAGAATTAATCTCAGCCGTTCCAGCGTTCAGTTCTTCTTCCTGACTTATCCATACTACCAGGAAGTCGGTTATCTGATGGACGCTGAGGACCTGGCTTTCTATCTTACGAACAAACTTGGGTATGCGATTCCCGAGACCTTTAGCGGCCGAGTTTCGCTCTTGACCTTTTTCTGTCTTTATGCGCTGGCTAAGGGCGGTGAGCTGGATAGAATCGCTCCGGTTCTTCTGGACGATAGCCTGGTTGTAAGCCCTGGCGAATCAAACCTCATCAAAGCCAGAATTGACCAGTTCAACAGTGTGGTTTCATCCTTAAACGGCCGGACGAACGTTCATATCGTGCCAGCTGGGGAAAAATTAAATGCTGCTTTTTCTACGGGAGTTGAAGTCAACGGTCGCCTTCTGACCCGAAACTGGGGGAGGGGTAGCTCCTTCTCGCTTGACGGCGTTCATCCTGGCCATACTATCCATGCTCACATCGCTAACATCTTGCTTGAAGAAATTAACAAAGTCATCCCGACACCTGCCGCTTACTGGGACTTAGCGACGGTAATGGCTTCGGACCCTTACGTGGATTTTGACGGGGACGGCTGGGTGGCCGGGCCAAATCTTTCTGCTTCTGGCCGGACAAAGATTCTTTACCTTTTCAAAGATTATCAGGAAGGCGTCTATGGACCTGCAGTCATTGATACCATGGCGGTAGCAGATGTCTGGTCGCTGATTTCAGATGCGCTTCTTGAAGAAATTATTGGAATTCCATTGATCAGAACTGAGGCCGAGAGAATCGGGGTGATCAAGCTAAGGAAGTGAAAAGTTCTCTCTTTATTTATTTCTTTATCAACACGATTTGCTCTTCATCGCTCGCTCTGGCAAAATCAAATATGCCTTTTAATTGAGGATAGTGGTCCAGCAGGAAATAACTCTTCTTTATGGCCAGTTCTCTATGGACACGAATCCTTTTCGGAGTTTCCAGTATTTTAACCAAAGAATAGTTAGAAAAATCTGTGTTCATCGTCTTACCAGCCGGAAAGGCTTCTACTGAGAGTCCTTCGGGAAGAGCAATTATGATATCGTCCAGTTCTCTATATGGATAATCAAAATAAACCGGGTATTTTCTTTGAGTCTGACGGAACGGGTATCTTGATGGACCGAGTAAAGGACATATAGGCATAAGTATTCGATCTCCGGCATCGGTGATAATCCCGGGTATGACAACCTCATATTCAACCAGAAGCTGCGGTGAGTTATCAGATATACCATTGACATTCTTCATATTTACCTTCGATCCCGGTGGTAAGATTCTTTTCAATTCTTCTTCCAGGTCCTCCTTTTTCTTAATCTCGTCTGAGTCGATGTGTTTGAGCCGCCTCACCAGAGCCTGCTGGCCGTAATAACTCACGTTGACTGTGCCCGCTAATTTTCCTTCAGCATCAATATTCAGAGATATCTCTCGCTTGGTCAAACCCGTCTCCGGAGATAGAGCGGGGGTTACCAGGAAGACCATTTTCTTCCCCTCAAAAGCTATGGCTGAAGTGTTTGACTTTGGCCAGTGAACAAGCCCGAACGGGCAAAAAGGAGTACCGGGATCAAAGGGCATTTCTATGTCTCCGATTTTCACCAGGGCCACTTCAGAATCAAATTGGTTATAAAAAAGCGGGAGATTTGAACGAAACAACTTATCGTCTCTGCTGACCACTCTGGCCACCTTGGCTTCAAATCCGGCTGCTCTGGCTAAAGCGATAAAAGTTCTGGCTATCTCGTGTTCATAAGCATAGTTTCTCTCCAGGACATCAGCAGCCTTTGTATTTTCTTTTAGCTCTTTTTTTTCTTTGCTGGTGATTTCCTTTTCAAAGCTCAGATTGCGTATCTGCTGAACTCGTTCATAGATTCTCATCAAAATAGAAACCTGATCTGTCTCATCGCTCATGATCTTCTTCAACCCAAGCGCGAGTTCGTTCTTTTTGCCGATGAATTTTTCTGAAGCCTTGTTCCAGTCCTTTGAAGATCTCTCCCAGTAAGAATCCACATCTCTGATTCCCGCTTCTATAAAGAAAACGTCGACAGAAATTTTTTCGCTATCCTCGGGCGGCATCATTTCTTCTGGCTCAAAGGGAGGAATGTTTTGAGCTGTCAGTTCCACCTTCGTGCCAGAAGTCACAGGAGAAACCCCTTCCAGATTATGAGAAATCCAGGCCAGCCGACAATGACCATTGAACAGCGCAACAATGGAGCGATCGGCTTCAAAGACAAACCTGGCCCGCCGAGTAAATATTTTGTCCTGAAGCTCCCAGTGAGTTGCGGGCAGGCTGGTAAAATCAGTTACTTCTATACCTCTTTTAGCAGGCTCGATCATAGCTTCTATTAATATGGAAAAAAATGGCAGAAGGCCCAATTCTTTTCTTCTAAGCTCATATCTATAATCTACGATAGACCCGGGAGAAACATCGGGAACAGCTATGGTCTTGACCTTGGCCTCATAATCCTTAATCTTGAAAACCGTCTTTTCAAGGACGGGACCTGTATAATCACGTGGCTCTCCTTCAGGCGGAATTACCCGAACCTCGATTTTTTCAACACTCTGGAAATACGGAATGTAGGAAATTTCAATGTTGCCGTAATCCCTGCCAGCAGGAGTAAGAATCTTAATCCTTTTGAAGATCCTGGTCACCCCTATAGTCTTTTGCTCAATTTTTTCATAAAAAAGACATATGGCCGGTGCTCCAGGCTGCTCAGGGCAATCAGTGATTGCCCGCTCCTCTGGAGTAATTGGAGGCCAGTCTTTGTATTTATCGAAGGCAAAAGAATAAACAGGCCCAAAAATAAATGAAAGACTAAAAAGAAGCAAAAAATAAACATATTTTTTTCCGCCCTTTGATACCATCTTTACTCCCCTTTATTCTTGCTTAAGGATCAGGCTCCGGCGTCCTTCAAACGAAACAGACCCGAAAAAATTGATTACTTCTTCAAACCGGGAAGCTGGAAGAAAATCCTGTTTAATGCTTATCCGACGCCTTAACAAGAGTTTCCTCTGATTTAATTCAAATTGAGCTGAATATTCAGCAAAGTCATTCGAAATCTCAAAGAGATCCGGCGTTTGATGCAGGGCATAATCCTCGGGTAACTCAATTTCAAACTCATCCTGACCTGAAAGAACGCTCGAAAACATAACCGGATAACGTCTCTTTTCTTTCTGTTTAAATATATCAAAGTCCTCAAGCACCTCTAAAATACCAGGCCTGAAATTGAGGAAATTTCCGGCCCGCTTGACATATGAACTGCAGGTAAAACTGTAATGGATAATCAAATTTTCAGTTGCCCTGTCCAGATTCTGAAATTCATATTCTTTTAAATCGAAGCTGGGAAGCGAGGCTGATAGGGATTTTTCAAGGTCACGCTTTCGGCCTGCTTCATCCTTTTCTTGAAGCTTCATCCGGGTTCTTTCCGCATACACTCCGGATAGAGTTTCAGTAACTTCGCCTGAAAGACTGCCATCGGTCTCGAGGACGAATTTCCCTGCTCTGTTGAGCCTGTTATTTTCAGCTGCCGATGCGGGCAGTTGAATCAGTTTGCTGGAGTTTCCCGCCACAAGAAGACCGCTGCTGCCCCTTAGATAATAAGGCAGACGTCCAAGTGGCGTATGGACCATAGTGGGATCAAAAATTAGAAGCGCTCCAAGCTCAGGGTCATGAATTATTGCCTCTGCTCCTTCAAATAAAGATCTTTCCTGAAGCTTAATAGCCAGAATAGCGTGGTTAAAACTAAAAAGAGAAACGGGTGAATCTGGAGCAACCGCCTGTCTAAAAACGTTCACAATGACGTAATAAGACTCTATCCCGAGACTTTCAAGCATGGCTGCCAGGAGAGTTGCTTTATCTTTACAATCACCATACCGGTTCTCCAGTATGCTCGAAGCTTCGTGCGGTTGATATCCCCCAATCCCGATTTGAATAGAAACATACCGGATTTCTCTTTGAACAAACTCTGCCAGCCGCTCAATCTTGCTTCTGGTGTTATCCACATTTCCGGCCAGTTCCAAAGCTATGTCCTTTATGGCCTTATTGGGAAGCCGGCGCTCGCGGCTCAATCCCTCGTACCAGAGCCCCATATCTTTCCACGTATAAAACGGCAGACCATATCTTGGCAGTCCTGACGGCCGGAGCCTGACCAGAAGACGGGCTGCAATTGCTTCATCAGGGGGCATCAGAGGTTCTTCTTGAATAGCTGGCACATCTCCAATTTCAAATTCAATATTTTTAAGTTTTTGCCTGGCATCGTCTTTGCTCTTTGGCTCTGCTTGCTTCCAGTTTATCCAGTCAAACACAGGTTCAACATAGGAGGGAAATGAGAGCGAATAACGGCCGGAGAGCATCGGGAATCTGCTCTGAAAGCCAAACACATCTTCCAGAGAAATTGGTTGAATTTCTTCTTCCCACTCAAAGCCCAAGAGGCTTTCTCTGGTAACATCGGGAAGCGCCAGAGCCATTAGTCTGACATCCCAGTAAAGAGTATCTGGAGCCAGTGAACTGGAGATGGCATCCTTAATGTTAAGGCTACGACTGCTCTTATCAGGATTTACAACCCAGCCAGACATCCTGCGAACCTTTGTGTTAAAAGTGTTAGCTCTGACAAGCAAACGCGCTCTCTCTATCCCCCCGGGCCTGAGGATTTTTATCGCCTGGCGTCCCCTTCTGATCATCAACCCATCTGGCTTATAGGTCAGCGATTGTTCGTTCCAAAGATAAACAGCTTCAGTCTCAGGCGGGAGTTCCGGCACCGGCTTTTCCGATAATTCAATGAGCCAGGAAGGTGCCCTGGTATCGCCAGAGGAT
>Ga0172363_10001216_pt1 | contig 20615 bp, 18 predicted proteins | sample LakKivs2_kivu2a2_FD_114541 | JGI IMG/M metagenome (GOLD analysis project Ga0172363, IMG submission 114541) | Sediment microbial communities from Lake Kivu, Rwanda - Sediment s2_kivu2a2 | ecosystem: Environmental > Aquatic > Freshwater > Lake > Sediment | place: Rwanda: Western Province, Lake... | reverse complement strand
TTCATTATACGTGACCTCATGGGATAATCACGATAGCAGATATAAAGGGAGGTGGAACTATGCCAATGAAAGTGAAGATTTTCTGTGAGAAAGAACCCTCAAAATTGGAAGAGTCCATCAACGATTGGTTAAAAACCAAGCCCAATATCCATGTCGCTCACATCACATAGTCCCAGGTCCAGCGTGGGCAAACTATCTCCCTGCCCGTGATCATATGTATCTGGTATACCGAGTAGGGCTGAAGTCATAGCCTTATATTAAACTCGCTGTAGTAAGTGCCGGGGAGGTAGTCGAAGCCTTCCTGCAATTCCAGGGACATCATCCTTCACAAAATAAAGGATCAGGCTTACCACAAATCAGGTATTATTTCCCCAGAATATTTCGTTCAATGCCACATTAACTCAAAATGTGACATTCTGGTTCTTCCTTGACTGATACCCTGGAATAGCGAAGGTCATACAGATACCCATACAGCAGTCTGTTCTTAACTGCCTGTGATATGATAAATGTAATATGGACCCAGGTATTTAGAAAGCATGAACAAAGCAAGAGTTATCATAATAAGATGCGACACATATGCGGATGATCAAGTACTCACAGCTATCCAAAAAGGGGTTGACATGTTGGGTGGAACTTCTGCGTTCGTAAAACCCGGTGAAAGGATAGTTATGAAACCTAATATCCTGATCGGCACAGACCCTGATAAGGGTGTAACTACACATCCGGCAGTATTTAGAGCTGTGGGCAAATTACTTAAAGATGCAGGAGCCAATGTCTTATATGGTGACTCCCCAAGTTTCGGTAAATCCGAGCCGAATTTGAGAAGATCTGGTATCAAAGAGGTTGGTGATAAATTGGGGTTTATTGTAGCCGATTTTGATTCCGGGAGACCGGTTAGTCATAAGGATGCCTTACTGGTTAAGCAGTTCGTTGTTGCCAATGGCGTCCTGGACAGCGATGGTCTGGTAAGCCTGCCCAAGTTTAAAACACACGGACTTGTTCGATTTACCGGCGCAGTGAAGAACCAGTTTGGGTGCGTACCCGGTCTTCTTAAAAGCCAGTATCATGTTAAGCTACCGGATCCTTATGATTTCGCTACGATGCTTGTTGATTTGAACACACTCATCAAGCCCCGTCTCTACATTATGGATGGTATTGTGGCTATGGAAGGCAACGGGCCGAGAAGTGGTAAGTTGAAATGGTTAAATGTCTTGCTGTTGTCCAGTGACCCCATAGCCTTGGATGCAACAGCTTGTAGAATTGCCTACCTCGATCCCAAAATTATACCGACATCCAAACCTGGTGAGAAGGCAGGATTAGGAACTTACCATGTCGAGAATATAGAGCTTATGGGTGAAACCCTCGAGTCCTTTGTCGACACAAGTTTCGAAATAAACCGAACGCCCCCAATGTCTGGTTCTGGCGGCCGATTCAGGGTATTCCTCAAGAATAGAATAACCCAGAGGCCAGTTATTGACAAAACAAAATGCACCTGTTGCGGTATCTGCATCACAATGTGTTCTGTCCAACCAAAGGCTATTGATTGGTACAAAGGGGACGAGTCCAAGCCGCCCAGATATGACTATAATAACTGTGTTCGCTGCTATTGCTGCCAAGAGACCTGCCCTGAGGGAGCCATCTATCTAAGTAGTCCATTGCTGGGAAAGATCTACTCCCGTATTTAACGTTACTATCATGAAGCGCAACTTTCGCTTGATAGACTGGTGGTCCGTTGGCGGCCAGGTAAAAAAATAGCGGGATGTTAAGCGACAGGGGGCGGATGCAGAGCGCTGTGGGCATCGTCTGCCGATTCAACGGACTCGCTTAATTCCAGGGACACCGTACCAATCAGGCCTGCTACAAATCAGATATGAAGTCCCCAAAATATCCCAGTTCCAAATGGTCTAAATTCCAAAAATTCACGTTCTGGTCATTGGGATTTTGGGTAGGTTATGGCCTCCGGGTTTTGCCAGAGCGCTATAGAAAGAGGGGGGGAGTCCCCAAAAAGACTCCCCCTCCTAGCAGCTACTATCAGCCTCTAATGTTATAGGGCTAATATCGGGGACACTACATCGATTAGAATTGGACAGGTGTGGGCACTGAGCTGGAACCCGGTCTCAGGGTCGGTGAACTTGATGGTAGCGCCGGAGTTCAGAGGGAGGTCCTCGTAGGTGGAGGTATAACACTGCTGGCCCCATTTGGATGAGTTCCTATCGGTAAAGATGCTCAGCACGTAGTCAAGGGAGTCACCAGTAGCGATGTCAACCTCCTCAATCCAGAAGTGCACCTTGTTCGTCTTTCCCGTCGTCTTGATTGTCAGGTCTCCATCGGGAATGGTGTTGGAATCCGGAGCCAGGTCACCCCAATCTCCCTCATCTACTTCCTGATCCCTGTTGTTATCCACCTCGTCGCCGGCCATGCCGAGTTCACCACCCAGGTTGTCCTTAAGAATAGCATCGGTGATGTCCCAGGCAAAATTGTTGGGCAAAGTGATAGTCATGTTCCACGTAACCAATTCACCTACCTCTATTTCCCCGTTGGGGTTATCCTCGTACACAATCGTAGCTACTTTCTGGAACCCCGTATAGGGATGGAGGATGACGTTGGCAGAATGTGAGTCCACCTCAGCAGTCCCATTGTAGACGTAGGCCCAGTTGGTAACATCTACATCGGTGCACTGCACCTCAACAACCTGTACATCGAAGGTGATTTCGTAAGTGGCATTTTCTGCCAACATGCAGACTATTTCACTTTCCGAGGTCTCGCATGTGGCATTTCCCCCGGTGACGCTGAGAGTACCGTCGATGTATTTCAACGCATCGGGCAGGGTATCAATCACGGTTTGCCCCACTACGCCATCGGTCACATGCAGGGTGACGGTAATATGGTCACCCAGGATTGCCTCGCTCTGCGACAGTCCCTTCTCAATGCCAGTCCCGTTAAGTTGCGCCATTGCAGGCACGGACAACATGGCAACTGCCAATATCGCCGTGGCTACTATTAGCAATACTTTTTTCATTTTTTCTCCTTTCTTTTAAGAATTCCCGATCTCCTGCCGGCACCAGATTATTCGGCAGGTTTATTCCCGTCGACCCCGGGCATAATGTCTATGCTCTTCCTCACACATCTTTTTTCTCCACTTAACTCATTATCTCAACGGAGTAATAGCCTGCAAAGAACCATACGTACCGATTTCGAAAAGTAAATGGTAATATGGGCAGCCATGGGCAACATGGCAAGAAAATGGAGAATTCAAATATAGGCGGCACTGTATATGTCGGGTTTTAATGGCTGATTAGTCCAAATTTCTTATACCAACTGATAGCATCCGTAGCACTTTTGGGTGATAGTATTTGGCGGTTGGGCGATTTAAAATTTGAGTAGACATTTTCAGCTCAAGTCGATGAATAGACGTCTAGCTACAATGAAGTTAATGCTAACTGTGGTTAAGCAGCTAATCCGTGAATCAAAGATATTGGTGAGGTAGAGGTGAACGAAGTTATTATTGCCATTATTGATAGGTCAGAATTCTTCAAAGCAGGTGTGCGTCAAAGACTCGCTGCACAACGAGATTTCAAACTAATGGATTGTGACCCAGACGGCGAGACGTTAAAGTTTATAGATGCTTATTCCGTTGATGTTGTATTACTTGATATCGACTTCCCTATATCAAGAGGCCTGAAGCTCAGCAGGGAAATCAGGCGACATTATCCAAATACCAGAGTCATAATGCTCAGTTCCTATTTCAATGACGAAGAGCTTTTTGAGACCATTAAGACAGGAGCGGCAGCCTATATGGATAAGAGGACCAGCACCGCAGAATTCGTCAGCACCATAAGAAAAGCAAGCCGTGGTGAATACCCCATCAACGACAGTATAATTGCCAGACCTGTGGTTGCCGAGCGTGTACTAAGGCAGTTTCAAGAAATGGCTTTATTGGGGCTAGCCAGGGAAAAAGTGGTTGTTCCTCTTACTACCAGAGAAATACAAATCCTGAGCTACATCGCTAACGGTAACACAAACAAGCAAGTCGCCTATGTATTGGGGATAAGTGAACAAACAATAAAGAATCACATAAGCGCAATTTTGCGCAAGCTGAATGCCAATGACAGAGCTCATGCTGTTGCTATGGCTATCCGCAATCAGTGGGTTTCGCTAGATGAAAGATGAACAAATCTCTATACCATCATAGCTATGGGGTCAGGGCAGGGGCAATCAAGGCAATAGACAGGGTTACTCCAGCACTTTCTTCATTTCCTCGAATTGTTCCCTGGTAATCTCTCCCCTGGCAAAGCGAAGCTTCAGGACCTGGAGAGGGTCCTCTGAGGACTTTAACTGAGTCTGCCAATCGGTTGTAACCGGGGATGTGGTCGCGCTGCCAATTCGTCTGAGATTCTCCTGAATGAGCCTGAAAATGTAATCCACCTGGCCTCCCGGGAGGTTGTCCAGGATCAGGTCCTCGCTCATGAATCGCCGCTTCACAGTGATGGTAGCAAACATAATTCCTTTATCGATTCTTAGATTGGCGATGTCTTCATATCTGTAATCTTCAATTTCATTGTGTAATCCGAGGCTTGAAGGGGAGCACCTGATTATCCTGTGGTTAGTAATTATTACGGAGTCGGGTGTGATGGGTGCCTTCAACCTCGATTGCCTTATAACTGCCATAACTTGTTCATCCGTCAGCAACATCTTTTTGATGGCCTTTGGAATTTTGATTATCTTGCCTTCTTCGTTCATCGGCCGCTCCTGATGGTCGCCATAATGAATAATAACCTAGACAAAGGGCAACTTTTTGCCCTGAGATCGTTTCACGCCTTTCGTCTTCATCTTTACATTAACGATAGACTAAATACTCATAAGATGTCAACAGTCGCAGATACGCATTAACTGGTAGGTAAGATCTGTTTTTGGTTACTCCTGAATTCCGGGGACACGATACCATTCAGGCTTACGTCGTGAAGAGCCTAATCATCGAAGGGAAATTACACTTTTAACGATTGCGTGGTCCCTGTGCCCTTATTCGGATAAGCTAATTAACAGGCAAGGAAGCATACAAACAAGTTCCAGAAGACGATAACTGTATAAAGTACCAAGAATACCACCGCGATTGTATATACAGCTCTGGGTTTTTTATTATAGTTAATCCATAGAAGTAACGTGGCTAAAAACGCACCTCCCACCTTTATAACCAGAAACCACCCGTGGCCTACCCAGGCTCTCAGAAAAGGATTCGCCTCCGACCCATGTCCGCCTGTCACCAGAAACTGGGTTATCAGTCCGTCTGCAATTATTACGCCAAATAGAGCGTAGAGAAGGTACCTGACAGTTCGACTTTCAATTCGAAAATACTTCGGGACTTTCAAGGCGTATATTTCTTTCAAATATATAAAGGATAAATTCTGGTAACCAGCTTTCAATCTTACATAACGATTATCCGGGAGTCAATAAGACTTTGGATTGAACAACAGTACCAGGGACTGTTCAGCGTCGCTGGGTAGAATTCCAGGGACACCACAAGCTACTCACTCGCGGGATTTCTGGGGACACCATACCAATTAGACCTACTACAAATCAGGTATCATGTCCCCAAGATAGGGTGAAAACCCGATATTGCCCGGTTATTTCGCCCTGTCAAGTTTACTTATTCTACGTCCCTACCGGGAAATAGGCCTTTTATATCCAGTAATCCCTTCATCTTATTCTGATAGCCTTGGAAAGCCTTTCTCCCTTTATCGGTCAGTTTTAATAAAGTATGAGGCTTCTTTTCCTTGAATTCTTTGACAACCTCAATGTATCCAGCTTCTTGTAGCCTGGTGACATTGGCCGAAAGGTTCCCCCATGTTAGCCCCGTCTGATTCAATAAATAAACTGCATCTCCCTCTTCAACGACAGACAGGTATGTTAGTATTGATAGCCTTGCCGGCGAGTGCACCAACCGGTCAATATTCATAATCTCCGATAAGGAGTCTGTTGTTTTCTTTTTCCCCTGATTTTCCAACTCTTTCATACCTCAGGTTCCTGATATTTTCTCAGAAAAGCTACAAGGAAAACGATAGCTATGCCTAAGAAAACAAACGCGGTAAACAATATTGTCGCTGGTAATGTATTTCGAGAAACGATAACCGTCTCCAGGTATTTACCTAAGGGGAAAATAAGACCAACTATTGCTCCATAGACATACAAACGCTTCATATCCAGGAAATAAGCTGCAGCACTAAATACGATGATTGGTAACAGAATGAACGGTATTTGACCAACGAAGATATGCCTCAGGGAAGCATTTTCCGCGAAAATATAGCCCACTATTGCCCCTGCTATTAGAGTTAAGACTGGCACGATTATGAGCTTACTTAACTTGCGCCGTCTTTCGGGTAAAAACTTCACACGTCCAAGGCGGGGAATAACAACAAACCTCCTGACAAGAAAAACTACAATGAGCAGTATCAGCGCTATCGGCAATGTAAGGAGGGCACTTTGCCAGTCGCCAAAGCCGGACCGGCTAAAAAGTGCTGGAAATCCAAGTTGCAGAAGAAAGATACCGGTAAAAGCTTCGATAAAACCGCCCTGAAAGAAAGAGGTGAAAACCCTGCGTTCTATTTTTTCCTGATCCGAAGTGTCCATAAGTATATCCACCCTTTATTTATTAAAGTACTTTAATAATATATTATTAATTATTTTTTGTCAAGAGGCAAATTACTGTCACCACAGGATAATAATGAAATTCCAGCGACACCATCCTTAACAAGGTGAAGGATCAGGCCCACTACAATTCAGGTAATATTTCCCCAGAATACCCTTCACGCAGACTTAGTGCAGCGCGCAAATTGTCCTTTGTGGCTTCCATATCAGCTCTGGACATAATCACGAGTCTGCGAGCAATCATACCTTGCTTTATTGTTCTCATTAACAACAGCGCGTTCTGTCCTGCTTAGTGGATACAATGCCTCAGCAATTATAGAAGTAGCTTTCTGGCCTCTCCTCTGGATCTTACCTTTGACTGTCAGCCAACCTTCACGAAACAGGACTCGACCGCATTTCTCCTGGACATTGCCGAATACAGTCACATCTGCTATTCCCGTTCCATCTTCCATTATCACGTAGACTACCCGCTTCCCATTCCTCGTAGGTGGAGTCTGGTAACGTATCACGGACCCCACCAGCTTGACCCTCCTGCCAGCGGGAATCGAGGGGAGGTCTTTCATTCTGGTGATTCCATTATCGGAGTCATAAAAGTCGAGGGGGTGCGCCGTTAGGTCCAATGATAGCAGTTCTCTCTCAATAAACAACCTGGACTTTTTATCATCAATAGAGAAATCCATAGAAGTATCTGCTTTGAGTGCAGCATCTTCAAAAAGTGATACTGTACCCCTGATTACCTTGTGTTTAAGTTCCGATAGCTTTGGAAGCTGTAATAGCAAGTTATGCCGATCGCCCAAAGAATCAAAAATACCTACCTTAACCAGGTTTTCCAGAATGAGTTGATTGACATCGACTTTCAGTACAAAGTCTCTTAGAGAAGTGAATTTACGCTCTGCTCTTGCCGATAATATCGATTCCAATGCTTTTTCAGAAATTCCCTTTAGCTGTTTGAGGCTGATCCGTATTGCCCCTTTTTCCACTGTATAGTGTTCGGAGGACTTGTTTATATCGGGTGGCAAGACTTCGACTCCAAACCTCCTGGCTTCAGCTACAAGGACACGAGATGGATAATAACCCATAGGTTGATTGGACAATACTGCTGCCAGGAATTCAGCCGGATAATGACTCTTCAACCAGAGCGTTTGATAAGCAGTAATAGCGTAAGCACAAGCATGCCCCTTACAGAATCCATAGGCAGCAAAAGCAGCTAGTTGCGCAAATACCTTTTCAGCTATATTTTTTCCGATACCCTCCCCAACAGCTCGAGAAATGAAGGAGTCTCTCATTTTCTCCATTTCCTCTTCAGTGCGTTCATGAGTCATGGCCCGTCTGAAACCATCAGCTTCAGCATAACTCATTCCGGCTAAATCGTGAGCAACCTTGAGGACTTGCTCTTGATAAAGGATTACTCCTAAAGTCTCACCGAGAGCGTTTTTCAGCTTGGGATGGAGATACTTCACAGGTTCTTTGCCGTGTCTTCTGGGCAGGTAGTCTTTATCCATATTGGACTTGAGCGGGCCGGGACGGACAAGGGATATAGACACGATGATGTCTTCGAAGCGGTCTGGCAGCAGCCTACCTGCCATTTCTCTTTGTGCCGGTGATTCAAGCTGAAACGTCCCGATAGTCTTTCCGTCTCTGAGTATGCCAAAAGCCGCGGGATCGTTTCTCGGTATCTTCTCTATGTCAATATCAATTCCACGACTCTGCTTAATGTTGCTCAGCGTATCCTCAATGACGGTCAGAGTAGGGAGTGATAACAAATCCAGTTTCACAATCCCCAACCTCTCGATGTCATCTTTATCATACTGGCTGATAATATCCCCTCTGCTAGACCATTCAAGAGGAACTAAGTCAGACAGCCTCCCATTACCGATAAGCAACCCTCCCAGGTGGACAGATAGATGCTTGGGAAATCCGTCTATAGTAGTGCATAGCTTAAAGAAGTCAGCAAGCTCTTTTTTCTTATAGACGGTGCTGTGCTTTAGCTCAGGAAGCGTATCGGCATATTCCATAAGCCCGGAAGCAGATAACCAGTGAATACCATTGCAAGCCTCTTCGATTATCGCTTTTGATATTTGCAGAGCTTTGCCGATGTCACGGATTGCACCTCTAGCCATATAGGTATTTATCGTTCCTACGCAAGCAACATTCTCAGCGCCGTACTTCCGGTAGATGTAGTCTCTCACCTTATCCCTTCTTCTTCTGTCAACATCTAAATCGATGTCGGGAGGTTCATGCCTTAAAGGATGCACGAAACGTTCAAAGAGCAGGTTATATTCAACAGGGTCAACATTGCTGATATCGAGTGCGTAGACAACCAGGCTATCTACGGCACTTCCCCGTGCCTGACATCTTATATCTCTACTTTTCGCCCAGCGGACTATATCCCAGACCACCAGGAAGTAGCTGCAAAATCCAAGTTTATTAATAGTATCAAGCTCGTGCTCAAGGCGGTTCTTTATTGAATCGGATAGCAAACCGTATTTTCTTCCGGCTCCCGCAAAAGCTATTTTCCTGAGATAACCGTAATCAGACTCACCCTCTGGAATATCAAACTTAGGGAAGCGAGGCTTCCCCAGCTCCAACTCTATACTACACCTTGAAGCAATCTCCTCGGTATTCTTTATAGCTTCAGGCAGGTCCCTAAAGAGCTTCATCATTTTCTGCTGCGATTTCAGATACTGCTCTACAGTGCGATAACCCTCCAATTGAGAAGCCGGTATGATCCGGTCGATAGCATTAAGTAGCTCTTTGATCCTGTATTCTTTGATTTCAGCGTAATGGACATTATTGGTAGCTACTATCGGTAGATTATTTTCCTCGGCAAATGAAGCCAGCCGGTAGCTGTCAGAAATCCCCTCTCTTGAAGGATAGCGGATAAGCTCTATGAAAAAATCTTTACCAAAGACCTCTCTATAAAAGCACGTTGCCTCTTCAGCTTTATCACTCTTACCTGCAGCGACGAGGGCAGGTATTTCACCCTTACTGCAGCCACTCAGAGCCATCAGTCCGCTACTATGATTCCGCAGCATCTCTCTAGTTGCTTCTGGTTTCCTATCTCGATTCGACAGGTGAGCTTGCGTTATTAATCGACAGAGATTCGAGTATCCGTCGGCATTCTTACAAAGTAGCGTTAAATGATACCCGCCAGTCAAATCAACCTCAGCACCTATTATCGGTTTGATTCCCGCTGCTCTGGCTTTGCTATAGAAACGAATGGCGCCGGTCAGCCGGTTATGGTCCGTTAGAGCTAAGGCAGGCATTCTCAGGGAAACAGCTTTATCCAGCAGTTCATCCAGAGACGAAGCTCCGTCAAGAAAGCTATATTGAGAGTGGACGTGAAGATGAATGAAACCCATGACCATCACCTCAATCGAGGACTCTGGAGAGAAACCACTGTCCCCCAAGCTTATAAAGCTCATACGTTCCAGTGTTTGAATTCTGTGCATTCACGCGGATGAAAAGACGTATCGCTTTTCCATTCCACCATTCGGAAGGTTCTCTCCACCAACCGATAACATCAAGGACTCTATAGAGACGCTTCCTCCAAATGAAGGCAGTTATTATTGAATCGTTGTTCTTATAAACTTTAACTGGTTCACCAATAAGCCTGGACATGGTATTGACTCCAAAACGTGAAAAGGAATAAAATTGTAACAGAACATCTGTGCTATTGTCAAGAGGATTGGAGATATGCTGGTATAATGATGCTGCAGGGATATAAAAGATGACCGATCAAGCGAAGATATACATAGGGACATCAGGATGGTCCTACCCCAAAGGTGAAGGCACGTGGACCGGATATTTCTACCCTACGGGCAAGATAAATGAGCTTGAATACTACAGCCAATTCTTCAACACAGTAGAGATAAATAGCTCATTCTATAGACCACCGAATCCTGGCTACGTTTATAACTGGGTCCGGAGAGTTCCCAAGGACTTCCTGTTCACAGTTAAACTCTGGCAGAAGTTCACCCACCCGAAGATGTATAAGGAAGCTACCGGAGAGGAAGCGGCGATATCTTTGCAGGATGTAGATATATTTAAGCGAAGTATTGAGCCCTTATTGAAAAGCGATAAACTTGGTGCTTTGTTGGCGCAGTTCCCGCCCAGCTTCAGGAACGATAGCTTTGGGCAGCGAGTCATAAATGCGGTGAGCAGGTTGTTTGGACAGTACAGACTGGCTGTTGAGCTAAGGCATAGAAGTTGGAGTGACGACCCCAATATCGCAAAGCTGCTCAAGGAAAATAATGTTGCCTGGGTCCAAATTGATGAGCCGAAGTTTAAATCCTCAATCGCTGAGGAGCTTCCTGTAACCTCTGATATGGCTTACTTCCGCTTTCACGGTAGAAATGCGGAAACTTGGTGGACAGGAGATAGCGAGACCCGCTACAAATACCTGTATTCGGCTGAAGAAATAGAGGAATTGGCAAACAGGGTAAAGATAACAGCAGATCAAACTAAATTGCTCTTTGCTCTGTTTAATAACCATTGGAGAGGGTATTCTCCTCGTAATGCTGTTGATATGATTAAGTGTCTGCAATTGCCTTTTAAAGAGCTTCCTATGCAAGTTCGAATGGAAGAAGACGAAACATCCAAATCGGCGGACAAAGGGCGTTGTAGAGAATAACGTCCTCATATCCATCTGCAAATTGACAGCTAGGAGGCCTTGTGGTATTCTTGCTTTCGTCGCAGTGGGGCCACGGTAAAAGTCAGTCAGGACTGGTATCATGTATAAACACCACAGTCGGCAAACAACATTTATTGTCCCCATAATTGCTGTCCTTTTATTGTGCCTCTTATCAAGTAGCCTTCCTTTCGGCACGTATAGTAGGACCGCTTCTGCGGCCGACAGCGTCTTCTACGACTTCATCGACCAAGCCGCCAGTGCGTACTGGTCCAGTGGCGCTGGCAATCTACCCTTCCCCGGCAGCGATAGTGATAGCCGGGGGTTTGCCCTTTATAGAAATAACTGGCAGCTTGAAGACAACAAAACCTGGACAAAAGTTCTGGAAACTCACCCCCAGTGGGTAAGCAATGGCTGAATAATGGGCGCATATCCCCAGATGACGGTCCCCTCCAATGCCGAACTCAAAGTTACCGTGGGATTCTTCAAAGGAGCTATAGGAAGCGATGGCGTTATTTTTGAGGTTAAGTTCGAACAGTTTCTCGGCTTGAACCAGGCGCCGAAGGTCTATTCTATTCTCAGCCAGAGCGCAGCTTACGATGGTAAGCTCGATTCCGTAACCATAGGGCTGCGCTCCATAGAGGGTAAAACGGGGAACTTTGTCTTGTATGCTAACGCCGGCCAGAGCTCAGGACAGGACTGGGCGGCCTGGGCTGAGGCCAAGATAGAGACTGCTCCTTCGGAACTCCCTGACCTGGTAGCCACCGGGGTGGAGTCCCTGCCCTCAAGAATTGAGGTGGGACAGAGCATTTGCTTAAAGCCACTGATTGAAAATGCCGGCGCTGCATCCTCCGGCCCTTGTGCCGTTAAGTTTAATGTAGACGGCGAGAAACTGGTTACAGTTGATATACCGGAGATACCGGCGGGGCATAGCTTAAGGGATGTGGAAGAGGTCTGCGCCTATTGGACACCGGCCGAAGTCGGTCCTCACCTGGTGAGCTTCACAACCGACGTCGATGAGGTGGTCGATGAAAGCGACGAAGAAAACAACGAGATAGAAATCGAGCTTGATGTCCTAGCTGCATCTGAGGATGCAGGACCACCTGAGGTCACCATAACCTATGCTCCAGAGAGCCCTACCGATAGTGACCGTATAACCTTTAACATCCATGCCACAGACCCAAGCGGCATAGGGGGTGTCACGCTTTACGTTGCTGGAAGTTCGGTAACGCCGACCCTAACCTCGGAAGCGGAAGGAGAGGCCGACTTCTCCTACACCGGGGGACCCTATGAGCCGGGGGTTTATCAGTACTATGTCGAGGCGTGGGATATCCTGAGCAACCGGAAATGGACGGAGCCGGAGCAATTCAGCGTCGGTTACGCGGTTCCTTTTACCCTGGACATCACCATCTCGCCCGCGGAACCAACCTCGGAAGATATAGTGACTTTTACCGCCGTGGCTTCATCTCCCTACGGAGTCAGTGACATCAGGATATTTTTGGACCGGGTAAAAGTCAAAGAGTGCTCAGATAAAACTACTTGCTCGCTCGCAAGAGGGCCGTTCCGGGAGGGAGGAACGGTAATTTATAGCGCGGATGCTCGTGACGGCCTGGACACTTATATATCCCTTGATGAGAGGAGTTTCACCACGGGTGTTGCAGCAAAACCGGACTTAGTCATAACCGATATCTGGAACGACGGAGATACCATAAAATACGCGGTAATGAATGTCGGCATTATGCCAGCAGGAGAAAGCGATACCAAACTGGTTATTGACGGGGGGCCAGAGCCTTGCGCGTTTGACCGTGTCCCGGCAATGGACCCTGGGGATGAAATTGAGGGAGAGTTCGATGATTTTTTCTGGAGCTGCTCTCCACCCGACGAGACTATAGCCGTGGTTGCCGACGGCAATGAGGCAATAGAAGAACTCGATGATAGAAACAACTTAAGGCAAGAACGCTGGGATTGTCCAGAAAATCCAGGGGACAAGAGGTACCCCAAGGACGTGTTAACAATGTATTCTGATAGGGAGGTTTTCCTGGTTTCCGATGAAGACTGGCACAATGCTCTGCAACTGGTTTCATTGGCGGTCTGGAAAGCCCCGATACAAGCCTATCCCCTTCTGATTTATCACCGGGAGGGTGATAACTTCGACGTTGATTCCACCATACACTTCATGCAGCAATACCATCCCACTCACCTAACTATCTTTGGCGATACGCCCGAAGCATTAGACTCTTTGCTTGTAGCCAGCGCACCGGGAGCTGGCCTGAGCCTGTCTCAAATAACGCGACAACCGCTAACCACTGATGCTTATTTGTCATACTGGTGGCGAAACTACAACATACTGGTTATTTCTCAGGACGATTATGCGACAGGGCTGATGGCATCAGTCTTTGCTTCTTATATTAATGCACCTTTACTGTTTGATGGGCACTTTGAGTATGATGCAATCAAGGACAAGAGCGTTTACGTTATCGGCAATCTGGGGGCGAGTAGTTTGTCCCAGGTTAGAAGGAACGCCTATGTTATCGAGGCGTATACCCTGGCCCAGCTAAAAGATGAATATATCGAGTTAACCAACACGAGCAAGATTATACTGGTACACTACAATGACTATAATACCTACCTTAATAGAGATGTGAGGCCGGTGAGGGGTGGCGGGGTAATTAGTCGGCCATTCCGCAGGCTCTCGCTGGGAGCTGCTTATCTGGCTGCGGCTAAGGAAGAGGTGATTTTAAGCGTTGGCCCCCAAGACTTTGAGATGCTAGATTCCTATGTCGAAGGGCAAATCAACGACCTGTTTACTAGCTCTGGGCGGGCGCCGGAGTATCTCACTATAGTAGCCGCACCATCAGCCATTCCTCACTGGTACAATGAGCAGGCAACCGACTGGAAATACGGCTCACTGAATGATATTGACACGCTGCTCCATGTTGGCCGAATTTACTCGATAACCGTTTCCGATGTCTCGTCCTACATTGCCAGGTCGGTATTTTATCAACAATTAATAGCTAACCTTTACGGAGATGATGAATATACCGGGCTATCAGTAGCCGCTCCCGATTTTACCGAAGATGCGATAAGTGCTCAGACTATTCAGATGAATACGGCAGCTTCGGGCTACGATTCTGAATGCTATACCTGGCAGGAAAAAGAATGCTGTTCTTCCTCGGAGGACGACCTGGGGCTGAATGCCTATCGTAGAAAACAATTTATCACCTTCGCCGACCACGGGGGACCTACTTGTTGGGATGGAGATACCTTGTTCTCTTGGACAATTCCTTGGCTTGATTTACCCTATACCTTTGCCTTGGCATGTTCCACTAACGACTTCGATGCTGGGGGAGCCTATGTATTTGGGGCAAATTGGATTAGAAAGGGGGCGATATCCTATCATGCCTCGATACCCACAGACTACGGAGCTTATACTGAACTGCATGCCATTCAGAAGTTGACCGGGGCGGAAAGGCTGTCACTGGGAGAGATAAGCTCGTCTCTAATTGATGAAGATGCTGGGATAAAACTCCGGTATTCGATGTTGGGTGACCCAACGCTTATCCCAGTATCTATCGAGGTGAATTGGAATATCTCGGTATCCTGAGGTGAATGAGAGTGAAAAGGGTCATTTTCGTCTTACTTGGGGTCTGGTTAGCTATTACCTGCCTTCCGGCGGATATAGCTCAAGCGCAAGTGATGGATATCAGTATTAATAAAGATACTTTTTATCCGTGGGAGATGGTCGTTGTTACCACAACGGTGGAAAACAATCGGTCCCACGAAGTGGAGTGGTATGTTGAATGTGCCTTCGACCCCGAGCCATACGATGCATTAGTGTCTGTGCCCAGGAGGCATGTAGTTCTCTTGGAGCTCGAACCCGAGCAAACCAAGGAGCAAGGATTTAGTTGGTTGATAGATGACGTGCAGCCCTCAGGCAGATACAAAGCTACGTTAAAGCTATTTGAGAATTATTATACCGCACCTCAAATGCTAAACGAGAAAACTATCCTGTTCGATATAACCGGAACACTTAAAATCATAGACATTACTATGATTTCTCGCGGAGATGATGGCTATAACAAAACTGTCTTCATTAAAAAGGAAAAGATTTTCCTGGACTATGAATCTGAAATCTCCGATTTAAACGTATCAGGAACCTTGACGCTTCCTGATGAGTCAACTAAACAGCTATCTTTACCGTCATCCATGACTGCGGAACAAATCGGGACGCATGAATTAACAATAACCGCCGCCAAAGAAGGCTACAAAACGGCAGCCAGGACCATGGAATTTTCCGTCATCGAAGAGGCTCCCGAGATACCTTTCGCTATACCGAGGTGGGATATTAACGAGGATGGCATAGTGGACTATAAAGACCTGGCCATTCTGGGGGCCCACTATGGAGAGAATACACAAGCGCCCTATCCCAGATACGACATTGATCGTGATGGAGAGGTAGGAACTCACGATGTTGATGTGTTAATGGAGCACTACGGCGAGGAGGCTAGTCACTAGGGTAGTGAATTGTAACTATTAGGTTAGGGCAGCCCTTCCGAAAGAAGTAGTAATGAAGAAACGGATAATTATCATCAGCTTAGCTGTGGTGTTTATAGGGTTGGGTCTTACTTTTGCCCTCCACAAGGGGGCATCCAGGGGTACAGTGTATCTGGAACCGCCATCTCTTAGCATCCAGCGTGGGCAAGAACTGAGCATCAATATAACGGTAGAGCCAGCAGGATGGGGAGTTAGTGGCTGTGAGGTAAACCTAACCTTTAACTCCAGTGTTCTTCAGGGAGTTAGTATCGAAGTCGGAGGATTCTTGGGCTCCAGCCCTTTGATTGGGCTAGAGGATATAGATAACCAAGCCGGAGTGGTCAGACTGATCATGGCCCGAATTGGCAGCACTACAACTCCAAGCCCGCCGGGAGTATTGGCTACTGTGAACTTCAGGGTATCAGATTCGGCTGAGAGTGGAACTTATGAATTGAAGTTGACTAACGTTGGTTTGGCTAATGAAGACTTTGAGGATGTAACCGATTTCACGGTTCGAGGAACAAATCTCACGGTAAGTCCTTGAAAAGCCTTTCCTGTCCAGAGCAAGTAGCTTTCGTATTGCTCGGCTGGTAATTGGCGGTAGACTACATACCTTCTTTTGGAAGACAACAAAAACCCAGAATTTTCAACCTCACTCTGGAGCGACTACTTTCTAAGCAACCACCTCAATTTACACTTCTATTAGCCAGTTTAGGATTTTCTTCATTACCTCAGTGCGGTTATCTCTGGTTACCAGGAGCGTTTCCACTTCAGGGTGTCATTTGATTTCGTCGGCACCTAACTCATTGAATTCTAGGGACACCATACCAAATCAGGCCTACTACAAATTAGGTATTATGTCTCTAGGATATCCATATTCGACGTCACTTTTTGGCTCTCAAGGAGACCGCTTATCTCACCCACTCTATAAGCAACAATGTGGAGTTTTGTCGCATCTACTACTCGATTAGTGATTGGAGTATGAAATGATAGTTATATAATTCACCTTTTCGATCGATCAGGATTTCAATTTCCTGGCCATCCTGGCTGAGCATACTTCTGATCTGCGGTAACTGGCAATCCGACACATTTGTTCCGTTTATCTGCACGATTTCGTCACCCACCTCTAGCCCTGCTTCTTCGGCTGGTGAACCTGCATAGACATGATCGATAATCACCCTCTCAAACGTGTCATCTGTAACCAGCTCCAATCCCGAGCAGTTGACCTCGAACTGGTCATGGTATAGCCGATTAGGCTCAAGAAATATTACTTTCTGTTGGAGAACAATGAAAACGTTGAAATGCTTAAGCACGCTATTCCCCAGAATGCCCATAGGGCCAGCCCATGAGAATGCTCCTGCTTCGACAATTGCTATATTAGCCGGTACAGTGGAAAATTTGTATTCGCTGATGTTCAAGCCGGCAAGCATAGTAGTGTAGATATGAGCAGTCTCTGTACTCAGGCTCTGAATTTCCCGTTCATAGTAGGTGTCCATCTCTGCCAATAGGTCATTCTCTTCTGTAAAAGGCGTGTTGAAACCGAAGGTGTTCCCTGAGCCAGTATCCACCATTACCTTTCCGGTGAAGGTATTACCACTCTTGAAAGCGGCCGTTACACTGGTAAAGATTACAGTGCCCCGTACCTCGATGGGATAACTACTCGCACCCAGGTCATACTCAAATCTTCTGTTGTTATATATCTCTATGAGCATCGCATCATAGTTCAATCTTACCGCATGCCGAGACAAGATCTCCCACCCTATAATACCGTCGATTGGCATACCCAATTGCCTCTCTATATGGTCAATATCAGCAATTGCCAACGTGACATCCCGAAACCTTAGGTCTCCAGTATCCACGATATGATTATTTGACAGTACGATTGTGGCCATTCCTGTTGCGCCCTCACGGGATACAGTCTCGTCCCCGACGATACCGAGACTGGCCGCAGTAGTTACATTGATGATCGTCCCTCCAGCAGCAGTATCGAAGATGAAGTTAAGCGCAGTCGACTCGTCGACGGAGAGCTGCGTTACTATCATGTTTCCGCAAAGTTGGAAAGGGAGCTCAGCTAGAAGGCCTTCGCTTCTTGTGCTTTAATCCAGTTGGACTTTTAGGCCTGCCATCAGAGACATGCCCAGTATCAAAATGGCTCCCACCGATACCATCAGGATTCTTGTCATAAGGCACCCCTTATTCCCTTTGTTTATCTCAGGAGACTGTTCGTTGTTCTATATCGTATAACGTTGAATGGACAAAAAAGTTGCACCTCATAATACCTGTATTCGGCTGAAGAAATAGAGGAGTTGGCAGATAGGGTAAAGGCAGCAGCAAGTCAAACTAAATTGCTCTTTGCTCTATTTAATAACCATTGGAGAGGGTATTTTCCTCGTAATGCTGTTGATATGATTAAGTGTCTGCAATTGCCTTTTAAAGAGCTTCCTATGCAAGTTCGAATGGAAGAAGACGAAGCATCCGAAGCAGTAGAGCAGAATGAAGTTGACTGAATTGTGGGGATACAATATCAATCAGGCCTGTTAGAAATTGGGTATTATTACCCGGAAATAACACTCATCTTCTCCAGACGCCGATGGGCTATAGGGTTCTTGGCGCGCCTCTGAATTTTGATGGCACGAAACTGACTATTGCGTGGTTGCGGGCCCTTATTTAGACAGGTTGATTAAGCATTAAAAGAAATACAAACAAGTTCCAGTAAACGATGGTTGTGTAGAATCCTAGAGCTACCACCGTGATTGTATATACGAGTCTGGGCCTGGTATTATACTTAATCCATAGCAACAACGTGGCCAAGAACGCAGCTGATATCTTTATAGCTAGAAACGACTCCCCGCTCACTAAATGCGCCAGCAAAGGATTGGCTTCTAACCCGTATCCGCCTGTCACCAGAAACTGGCTTAACAGGCCGTCTGCAACTATAATGCCAAATAGGACGTAGAGAGTATACCTGACGGTCCGGCTTTCAATACGAAGAAAACTGGGAATTTTCAATGCCTTCATGCGTGTAAGTCGTCACCCCCTTTCAAAACAAAAAACCGACCATTTTTAGGTCGGTTTCACTATTGGCTCCCCGCTACCCAAGTGACCATATACAGGCGGCAGTTCGGTGCCCTCTATGTCATCGGAACAATATTATGTTTTTAAAGGCTCATTAGTATTAGTCGCCGAGAGGTCCGAAAATCCTTGGCGAGCATAGTATTGTATATCTCTGCATCTATGGCGGTCAAGATTCATTATCTTAACTTTTCTTATCAAATTCCACTTGTAAGTATGAAAATTCGTTGATATATGCGATCATTAAGTATCACTTTGATAGAAAGCTATCCAACAAGATGGCGCAGTGTTCAGCGGTAGGCAGCAGTGGCCTTAATTCACCTTTTCCGTTAGCCAGTTTAAGACTTTCCTTATTGTCCCGGTGCGGTTATCTCTGGTTACCAGGAGCGTTTCGACTTCGGGATGGCGTTTGATTTCGTCGGCGAAGGGATGGGGGTTAAGCATGATAGTGCCCAAAACTTTCTTGCCACTGTTTATTGCTTGCGTCACAGTTTCCCTGAACTGGGGCGACATAAGCTCCATCTTGCCAATCTCATCTATAACTATGACGTCACTTCCCTCCAGCGCCCGACGCAGAGCAGCCACGCCAACTCTGTCTAGGGCATCTGTGTCCACACGGTATTTGCTTACCTGGTAGGGGCTGGAGATGCCGACGTGGGCTAATGTTGCCTCCTGCCCGTCAAGGGTAACAATCCTGAACCCCTGCCTTATCCCCCCGGTCCGTATCTCCTCGGTGTAGAAGCCACCCCTCTTGACTTTTATCTCGGCCAGGGCTTCTTTGATGAGAGCGGTTTTACCTGTGCCCGGCTGGCCAGTTAACAGGAGGGCTCTTTTCATTGCTCTTCCGCTGGAGCTGCTGGAGTTTCTGGAGCCTGGGCTTTGCTCTTTTCCTTGAGCTTCTTCTCTGGAGCCTTCTCTGGAGCCTGGGCCTTCCTCTTTTCCTCGAGCTTCTTTAGGCGCCGCCGATGTTTCAAGGCAGCCACTTTCTTCTTCTTGTTCATCTCTCCCTCGCTAAATCTGATTATTGAAATGATTTTATCATATAGAAGGTCGGTTCGAATCATCTGAAATCTAACGTAAAAATTTTACAATATAGCGCGGCTATCACTATTAAGGCTGGGCAATAGCTTTCTCCAGCCTGTGATGAAGTTACAGGGTCATTTCCATCTTGTCCCTTGAGGGGTGTCTTCAAGAGTTACTCCTAAAACGGCCAAGCCGCTCCTAATTTTATCGGCTAGCCGCCACTGCTGGTTTTGACGCAAATCCTCCCTGATAGATACCAGGAGACGGATAAATGCTTCTGCGTCGGGTGTGACTTGAGTCTTCTCCTTCAATGAAGCTTTCTACGAGAGGAAGATATGGACTGAGGGCGCTTTTAGATTTAGCCCTTCATCAGGGTGAGGGGCTAGTGCCATTAAAGGATATCGCCCGGCGGCAGGAGATTTCACTGCCCTATCTAGAGCATTTGATCACTCCTCTTATAGCTACCGGACTGGTGAAGAGCACACGAAGAGTTCGAGGTGGTGTCATGCTACTTAAGGCACCCTCGGAGATCAAGCTCAGTGAGGTAATTCAAATTCTGAAAGGCTCCCTTGCGCCGGTGGAGTGTGTCAATAATCCGTCATCCCTGAAAACGCTGACCTTGTCAAGTTTTAGCAGGTTGAAACCTATTCATCCCTTCGTAGCTTCGTAGCCACACTATGTCGTTCAGGCTGAGGCTGCCCAATCAAATTGACGG
>Ga0172363_10001211_pt1 | contig 20666 bp, 18 predicted proteins | sample LakKivs2_kivu2a2_FD_114541 | JGI IMG/M metagenome (GOLD analysis project Ga0172363, IMG submission 114541) | Sediment microbial communities from Lake Kivu, Rwanda - Sediment s2_kivu2a2 | ecosystem: Environmental > Aquatic > Freshwater > Lake > Sediment | place: Rwanda: Western Province, Lake... | reverse complement strand
GTCACCCGCTTCTGGTTATACCGGTAATTGATTATGTAAAAAATTGTCTCTTCCACCCAGGCTGTTGGCCTTTTCGCGCCCAGCTCGTCCAGCACCAGCAGTTCGCAGTTGAAAACCGGGGCCAGGATATCAGTCTCGCTCGCCTCAGCTTCAGGCGTGTAGCTGTTCTGAATGTCCCGGATAAGCTCCCGGAAATCATAGAACAGACAATAGGCGCCCTTCTTGATTATGAGTTCTCTTATCACTGCCACTGCCAGATGTGTCTTCCCCACTCCGCACGGTCCGATTAACAGCAAGCCCACATCCTGCGCCGGATAATTCTTGACGAACTTCTTCGCAATTTTCAGAGCATCACCCTGCGAAGGGTCATGGACTTCAAAATTCTCGAGCGTGCAGTTCTCATACCGCTTGGGAATCCTGGCCTGCCTGACCAGCAACTGCGCCTGCTTTTCCGTAAAACACTTGCAGCGCCTGGCTAATGAACCCTTCTCACCCTGCTTAATTACCCAGCCTGTGCCCTGACAAACCGGACAAACTTTTTCTTCGGTCAATTCAGATATCCTCTCAGTTGTCTTAGTTTCTGCGATTTGGCCAGCTTGCGCATCGCTTTCTGTTCAATCTGCCTTATCCTCTCACGCGTCAGCCGCAGACGGTCGCCGATTTCCTGAAGAGTCATCGGGTCGTCGCTGTCTATTCCAAAACGCAATTTTAACACAATCGCTTCTCTTTCATCCAGCTCATCCAGAACTTCTCTTATCTGCTGCTCAATTGAATTTTTGATTATTTGATATTCAACTGAAGGCGCAAGTTCATCTGAAACCCTGTCTCCAACCTCTACGTCCTCGTCTCCTCCAAGCCTGTCGCTGAGCGAGACTCCCCTCTCCTGAATCAACTGCAAGTCTGCCACCTCGTCTGGAGTCATTTTTAACCGCTCCGCCACTTCATCGCGGGTCGGGTCGCGGCCAAGCTCTTTTTTCAGGGCTTCAATTTCCCGGTTCATCCTGGCAATTTTATCCGACATTTTCTGAGGCAGGTTATAAGTACGGGCTGATTGCGACAGGGCGTGGACAATGGCCTGTCTTATCCACCAGACCGCATAGGAAATAAACTTGACGTTGCGCGCCGGGTCAAAACGCTGAGCCGCTTCCACCAGGCCCAGATTCCCCTCGTTTATCAAATCCAGCAGACTCAGTCCCATTCCCTGATATTTCTTGACATAAGAAACGACAAAGCGCAGATTGCCCTCAACCAGGCGCCTGATGGCTTCCGGGTCTCTCTTCTTGATTCTTTGAGCCAGTTCTTTTTCTTCTTCTTCGCTTATGGGCGGAATCTTGGAGATTTCCTCAAGATAAAGCTTGAGGTTTTTCGATTCTAAGAAATCCTGATATCTCATCAAAAACCCGCCTAAACCCCGGAACCTTTTCCTTTTATTTTGTCGCCTGGATGACTTAATAATTGTATTATTTTTTGACGTAATTTTCCAATTTCCCCGGTCGCCCTGTTCAGTCTGGTTCTTTTTCTTGTTTTTGCAAAGGCATCGGCTTGGTCATCCGGACATGGACTATGCTCCGGCGCCTGGTTTCAAACTCTTCTTCGCGGCCTTTGAAAAACTCGTTTTTGATGTAATCGAGAAGCTCGTTGACCTGGCTTTCGATCTCGCGCATTTTCTCCCGCATATTCAATACGACCTCAACTCCAGCCAGGTTGACTCCCAGGTCGCGAATGAGGTCGAGAATAAGCTCAAGCCGCTCCAGATCCTCATCAGTATAAAGACGGGTGTTGCCCTCGCTCCGTGACGGTTTGAGCAATCCCTCCCGTTCATACAGCCGCAATGTCTGCGGATGGATTCCGTATTTTAAGGCCACAGCGCTGATGTGATAGTAGCCGCGAGTTGTTTTCTGCTCAGTTTCCTCAGGTTTCTTTTTTCTTCTGGGCATCGCTCACCCTCCTCGATTGCCTCTTGGATTCTGTTCATAAAATTTTTCGAGTTCTTTCATCAACTCCCGGACGCGCTGGTCAACATGAGATGGCGGCACAATGGTGACTTCAACAAACATATCGCCTCTTGAGTTTCGGCCGCAAACCGGTGCGCCTTCACCTTTTATCCTGAACTTCTGGCCCGATCTGGTTCCGGGAGGAATGCGGATAGTTTTTTTCTCAGCGTAAATGGTCGGCACTTCAATCTTGGCTCCGAGTGTGGCTTCAGGCACAGTCACCGGAACTTTTATATAAATATTTGTTCCTTCGCGCTTGAAGAATTGATGCGGCGTCACTTCAAGGTTGATGAAAAGGTCGCCAGCAGGTCCGCCGTTTATGCCGGCGTTGCCTTTACCCGGAATTCTGACTTTGGAGCCGGAATCAACGCCCTTTGGAATTCTGACCGTGATGGTCTCGCTGCCTTGAACCCGGCCTTCGCCCCGGCACGTGGAACAAATCTGACCGCTAACACGTCCGCTGCCAAGACAGGTCGGACAGGTGGAAGAGAATTTCATAAACCCTTTCTGCACATAGCTCCGTCCGCTTCCTCCGCAATCAGGACAAACACGCTGACCGCCAAGACTCGCCTGACCGCTACCGCCGCAGACCTGACAGGGCACCAAGCGGTTGACCTTGATTCTTGTCTGAAGCCCGTTGATGGCATCAGCAAAGCTTATGGTCACTGAGTAGTTCAGGTCTTCGCCACGCTGAGGACCTGCGGGCCTTTCTTCCCGCATGCCTCCGAAAAGGTTTTCAAAAAAATCTTTAAAAGATGATGTGCCGTATTCTGAAAAATCAAAGCCTTCAAACCCGCCTGAAAAAGGCTCCTGGCCTGGCCAGGCGCCTGGCCCAGCACCGCGGGCAAAATCGCCGACGAAACCGAACTGGTCATACTGGGCCCGTTTCTTGGGGTCGCACAGAACAGAATAGGCTTCCTGGATTTCCTTGAACCTGGCTTCAGCTGCTTTGTCGCCTGGATTGAGATCCGGATGGTATTTGCGGGCCAGCTTGCGATAGGCTTTTTTTATCTCCGCGATAGAGGCCTGCCGCGCTACCCCCAGAATCTCGTAATAATCCTTCGCCATGGCTTCCCTCTTCCAGCCTGTTCCGCAGACCGCCGGATCCAGTTCAGGCCAGCGAACCGGCTCAAGCCAATTTGGTCTGGTTTCGTCCCAGATTTACTTATCAATGTTTTTTGTCGTCGTCAACCACTTCAGCGTCAATGACTTCTTCTTCGCCGCCTCCTTTGCCGTCGCCGTTGCCAGCACTGCTTCCAGCACCGCCAGAAGCCTGCTGCTCAGCGCCCGGCTGACCCTGCGATTGCTGCTGCTGTTGCTGGGCACCGGCCTGGCGGTAAAGAACCTCGCTTATGCCGTGGGAAGCCCTGGCTAAGGCATCTATGGCTGCCCGGATGGTTTCAAAGTTGTCTGACTCCATAGCCTTTTTGGTGTTGGCGATTTCCTGTTCAGCTCGCGTAATCTCACTAACTGGAATCTTGTCGCGGTTGTCGCGGATGAGTTTTTCAACGCTGTAGATCAACTGGTCAGCCTGGTTTCTGGCATCAATGACCTCACGGCGTTTCCGGTCTTCAGCCTGATGAGCTTCTGCTTCTTTGACCATGCGTTCAATTTCTTTTTCATCAAGTCCGCTGTGTCCGGTGATGGTAATGGCCTGCTGTTTGCCTGTGGCCAAGTCTTTGGCTGAGACGTGCAGAATGCCGTTAGCGTCAATGTCAAAAGTAACTTCAATCTTCGGCAACCCGCGCGGAGCAGGCGGAATTCCGTCGAGATGAAACCGCCCAAGGCTGCGGTTATAAGCAGCCATTTCGCGCTCGCCCTGAAGCACATGAATTTCAACGCTCGTCTGGTTGTCAGCGGCAGTGGTGAAGATTTCTGTTTTGCGTGTCGGGATGGTGGTGTTGCGGGCAATCATTTTGGTAAAAACACCGCCCAGTGTTTCTATACCGAGTGTAAGCGGAGTGACATCGAGAAGAAGCACATCCCTGACTTCGCCGCCGAGAACCGCACCCTGAATGGCTGCGCCAACAGCCACGACTTCGTCAGGATTGACGCCCCTGTGAGGCTCTTTTCCGAAGAAATCGCGAACAAGCTGTTGAATTCTGGGCATTCTGGTCTGACCGCCAACCAGGATAACTTCATTGATGTCCTGGGGCTTGAGCCCGGCATCTTCGAGAGCCTGCTTAACAGGTGGAATTGAGCGCATAATGAGGTCTTCAGCGAGCTGTTCGAGCTTGGCTCTGGTCATTTTCATAAGCAGGTGCTTGGGACCGCTGGCATCAGCCGTGATGAAGGGCAGGTTAATTTCAGTTTCCATGGTGGTTGAAAGCTCGATTTTAGCTTTTTCTGCAGCTTCTTTCAGACGCTGGAGAGCCATTTTGTCCTTGGTCAGGTCGATTCCGCTTTCTTTCTTGAATTCGCTCACAATCCAGTCCTGGACACGCTGGTCAATGTCGTCGCCGCCGAGGTGGGTGTCGCCGTTAGTGGATTTAACTTCAACCACACCTTCGCCGACTTCCAGAATGGAAATATCAAAAGTTCCGCCGCCAAAATCATAGACGGCGATTGTTTCGTTCTTTTTCTTGTCCATGCCGTAAGCCAGTGCAGCCGCAGTTGGTTCGTTGATGATGCGGACAACTTCCATGCCAGCAATGGTGCCAGCATCTTTGGTCGCTTTTCGCTGGGAGTCGTTGAAGTAAGCCGGAACTGTGATGACCGCTTTTTCTATTTTTTGGCCCAGATAATCTTCAGCCGCCTTTTTTAGCTTCTGGAGAATGAAGGCTGAAATCTGAGGCGGCGAATAATCTTTGCCCTGAGCTTCAACCCGGACATCTCCGTTTTGAGCCTCAATCACTTTGAACGGAACCTGTTTGATTTCGTTCAAAACCTCGTTGTAACGTCTGCCCATAAAACGCTTGATGGAATAGATGGTGTTCTCCGGGTTGGTGACTCTCTGTCGCTTGGCTACCTGACCGACCAGAATTTCTCCCTTTGGAGTAAATCCAACCACAGAAGGTGTGGTCCGGCCGCCCTCTTCGTTAGCAATGACCGTGACTTTGTCGCCCTCATTGATGGCCACGACCGAGTTGGTTGTGCCGAGGTCAATCCCTATTATTCTACCCATATTCGTCCTCCTGATTTTTTTAAGTTTAGTAATAATATAAAACTTGAGTATCAACTTGTCAAGTTTTTTAAAAACTATATTATGTTTATTTTCAATAACTTATAAAATATCTGCGATGTGTCCGCGTTTTTTGTGGCTTTTTTTGCCGTTGGTTCCTAGAGATAATGAGAATCAGACCGCTCTCTCAGGGAAGCCAGATGAGGCCTTTTATGCCGTCAATAAGAGCCCAGTAAATTCCCTGAGCGTCACGCTTGCTGTCAAAATAAAGCAGAAGCCGCGGCCGCGGTTCTTTTCTATGGAAGAGAAAATTGCTGACAGGAATCCAGGCATGCCAGCGCATGATTTCCGCCAGCTGAAGCATCCTGTTTTTTACCCCTGTTTTTGTTCTGATTGAGATCTTAAGCCCGTTATCGAGGATGAGCTCATAAGAGTCAGGCATATCAGTTATCTCCAGGGCTTCAAGCTCAAAAGTCTCGTAAGAAGCCGCTGTTGAAGTCTCTGCGGACTCCTGCTTGCTTTCTTCAGCCACTGCTTTCCGGTCTTGTTTCTTTTCGGTTTGTTGGGGATTTTCTGGAGGCTTGATCATCTTTCGTTCCGGCGGATTGAGCGTGGATTTCTCAACCAGTGCAGCCGCTTTAATTGGAACCGGATTTCCGGCATACCTTATTCCACTTGCAGCCCAGGATTTAAGCACAATTCCCCGGGCACGGATTTCAACCATCCTGTCTTTGAGGTTGATGACAAAATAATACTGCGGGCTCCTGGCCAGGCTCAGCTCTTCCTCCAGGAACCTGTTTTCTTTTAAAACAGCCGAATTCAGCACCGGCTTCTGTTCAGGTTTTGATTTCTTAGCAGGCGTTTTTTGAGCTGCTTTTTCCTGGATAGCAGTTTTTTTTGCTGTTCCTGCCCTAACTGCTGTTTTTTGTCCCTCCGCTGTTTCTTTTTTTAAGGCTCTGTTTGTGCCGGTCCGGTTACAAACAGGAGTTGTAAGAGTGAAAAGAAAAAATAAAATTAAAATAACAGGAATAAAAAATATCAGCCTTCGGACGTTCCGCCTTGTCCTTGCTTTTTCCGCCGGGAACATTTCAGTCAACCTTTTTTTCTGTTTAATAGATATAGATCCTGGTTCCAAGTCTGGCTGACTTGAAGACCGTTTCCAGGTCTTTATCAGCCATCCTGACGCAACCGTGAGTGACATTCCGGCCAAGCAGCCGGGTGTAGAGGGTTCCGTGGATAAAATAGCCGCGACCAAAACCGAGAGCATAATCTCCGAGCACTCCACCCTCGATGCGGTCTTCCATATTCTTGGGAATAGGCTCGCTTTCCTCAATAAAAGCCCAGTCAGGCTTTACCCAGTAAGGATTATGAATTTTTGAAGTAACGATGAATTCGCCCTTGGGCGTGTCAAATATCCAGCTTCTTTTCCCCGAAGGGTCAACCAGAATATCACCGCTTCCAGTAGAAACCAGCCCTTCACTCACAGTCTTGTCCTTATTCTTGAGATAATATCTATTCTCGGCTGAATCTATAACAATGTAGATGCCCTTTGGTTGAAGGCTCTGAAGCCTCCTCTTCAGAGCTGCATTCTGTGCTTCTGGCTTGACCTTGGTTTTCGAGTTAACCTGGAAGCTATAAACAGATTGCCAGTCGGAAACGAGCCGCATGTTCTTTATCCAGGCGGCAGCAATGATAAGAATGCTGATTATGTAAACAACAGTAAAAATAGCAAGCAGACGCTTCCAGGTCTTCATCGGTTTTCTTTCTTGAGCATAGATATTATTTTGTTATTTGGGTCAGTCGTGCCCACAATGGTCACCTGTGTGCCAACAGGAATCCTTCTGAAGAGGTCTTCCATTTCCCTATCGTCCAGAGCTATGCATCCTTTGGTCAAGCCATCCTTGCCCCCGCCATGGATCTCAATCAATCCGCCTATCCTGGTTGAGGCTGTGATATAGCCTCTTTTTTTAGCTTCGTTAAATTTTCTTATATCTTGTTCGTTGGGATAATTTATCAACAGAGCTTTGCCGAACGAACTCGGTGAAACCTTCCTGATTACTGTGTATTCACCTTCAGGAGTGGCATCATCACCGGCATGGAGTTTGTCGCTGAGGCCGTTAAATCCAAGACCAATATTATAAACCTGAACCCGCAAGCCCGCTTTATACAGGGTCAATTTTTTCTCTAATTTGCTGACCAGGATAGCAGTTTCGCCTGTTTCTCTTGACTTTTCGATTGCCTGCTGGGCCAATTTTCTCCAGTAAGCAATTTGTTGCAGGTCCATGTACCTTTCAAGCTGTTTTTTAAGGATGAGCTCGGCTTGATTCAGCAGACTGCCTGCGGCTTTAAGCTTAGCTCTGGCTTCTTCGTATTTAGCCCGCTTCATCAGACGTTCTGCCTCTTTGAACATTACGTCTACCTGAGCCAGGTTCTTCCGGGAAAGGCCTCTTTGATTAATCTCAAGGCTCAGATTATCAAGCGTCTCATATCTGGAATATAGATCTGTCTTTTCCTTCAGGATTTCGCCAGAAAGGGTTTCCTTTCGAATCTCAATCAGGCTCTGAATTCTTTCGCCTTCCCGAATAACTACAGCAAACTCTTTTTTAACGAGCTCATAATTGCGGAAATACCCGACCTTTAGCTCTTCTTTCTCATAGACTTTTCTGGCTTGAACCAGCATGTTCCGGTAGTTTTCATACTCGTCTGCAGCGAAAAAAGAAGCACCGGCCCTCCAGAGGTCCTGGTCTTGAGCCAGAGCCTTATTGACCTCTGAAGGAGCCGGTGGTGCTGTGCAATTTTGAGTTAAAACTGCCAGGCTAAACTGGACGATTATTACGAGCGCTATTTGAACAGCTCTTAACTTCACTAACCAACTCGACTCCTTCTGGAATAAACAGAGGCAGTCAGTTCTTACCTTTTCACCTTGGCGATGGCAGCTTTGACCTGTTCGGTTATGGCGCCAGCTTTTTCCTTGATGGAGGCAGCTTTTTCACTGGCACCAAAATAATCTTCGCCGTCGATAGCGGTCTGGACTTCGGCTAACTGTGCTTCAATTCCAGCCAGGTCAGCCTTCATAGCCTCGATGTCAGCCTTGGTGCCCTTACCCTTGGGAGCCTTAGCCAGAAGAGCTTTGGCTTCTTCAAAAGCAGCCTTGGCTTCATTCATAGCGTTAAGAGCATTGTTCTTGGCTTCTTCTTTTCTGGCAGGAATCAGAGCCTGGACAGCTTCAGCATCAGTTTTCACCTTGGCCAGCATTTCCTTAGCCGGGCCATACTTCTTAAACAGCTTCTTGGATTGGGCATTAACCTCATCCATGGCTGCCTTCAGGTCGTCGTTGAGCTTCTTGAGCTCGTCTTTGGCATAGATGTTGCCGCCAGCTTTGACCACTGCGTCGATAGCAGCCTTAGCTTCGTCTATCTGCTGGGTGGGCTGCTTGGCGCAGCTTGCGAACAGGAAAACCACTAAAAAGCCGAGGACTGAAATTCTCATCAGATTTTTCATTCTCTTTTCCTCCTTTCTGATGATGTTAATTATATAATAAATGGCCTTAGAAAATTCACTTCCTTTGTTTCAGGCTTCTTTCTTACCCTATCTCCTTCTTTTTTCCCTTGTGGGGAAAACAGACCATCTATGATGAAAAACTATGGCGGGCTTAAAAAATCCGATAGAAAGATCTCTGCGTCTGCACGCACAGTTTGCCTTCCCCTTCACCCTTCCGGTGAAGATTGATAAAATTATAATCACAAACTAAAGCCATTGTCAAATTTTTCTGACCGAATTTTGTCTGAGTAACTTATTATATTTCAATATGCTGGAGAATAACTTTTTTTATTCTCAAAACCATCTTATAAAAGACAGACTTTTTTGCAGCTTGATCTCTTCCATAAAAACGCTGGCGCAAGCTGGATGGGTTGTTCGACCTGGCAAAGCCAAATAAAAAAGCCCGGACTGGCAACCAGCCCGGGCTTCAGTGTTACGATTCTAAATTTCTGATTACTTATCCGGGTCGACGATGAAGCCTTCTTTCATCAGGAATTGGGTTTCTTCACGAGCTTTGCGGATGGTGTTTTCAGCCATCTTGTAGAGCTCAGGAGCAGGAATATCTTTACGCGCCACACCCTGTTCAATGGCTTTCCGTCCGACAGCCACAGCTTCTCTCGGGAAAACTTCCCACTGGTCCATATTCGGAATGATGTACTCTTCATTAATCCCGTGGTCTTCAGCTACTTTGGCCAATTCATAGGCAGCAGCAATGCACATCTCGTCAGTAATGGTTTTGGCCCGGACATCGAGTGTGCCGCGGAAAATTCCGGGAAAGCCGAGTGAATTATTGACCTGGTTGGCAAAGTCCGACCGGCCAGTAGCGACGATGCGGGCCCCGGCTTCTTTGGCTTCCCAGGGCCAGATTTCTGGAATCGGGTTGGCTTCAGCGAAGACGATGGCGTTCTTAGCCATGGTTTTAATCCATTCGGGCTTGATTACTCCTGGACCGGAAGCCGAAGCGCTGATCAGAACATCGGCACCTTTAATTGCTTCCGGCATTCCTCCCTTGATATTCCTGGGATTGGTCTTGAGGCACAGGTCCCATTTCTCTTTAAATTTCGTTTGAAGAACATCGCGGTCCTGACGGTCTTTCGACAGAATGCCTTTGGAATCAACTGAGAGCATGTTTTCCGGATTAACTCCAGCAGCCATCAGCAGGCGCGCGATGGCGATGCCAGCCGCACCAGAACCAATCACCGTTACCTTGACCTCGCCGATTTTCTTTTTGACAATCTTCAGAGCATTGATCAACCCGGCCACAGTGACACAGGCTGTTCCCTGCTGGTCATCGTGCCAGATAGGAATTTCGCATTCAGCTCTGAGAGTATCAAGGATATGGAAACATTTCGGATGAGAAATATCTTCTAAGTTAACTCCGCCGAATGTCGGTTGAAGGGCTTTGACAATGTAGATGAATTTATCGGGGTCTTTTTCTCTGATACAAATTGGAAAAGCATCCACTCCACCAAGGTATTTGTAAAGCAGGGCTTTGCCTTCCATGACGGGCAGAGCCGCCTCTGCGCCGATGTCGCCAAGGCCAAGGACACGCGTGCCGTCAGAAATGACTGCCACAAAATTGCCCTTGTTGGTCATCTCGTAAGCTTTTTCCGGGTCTTTGTTGATTTGCCTGCACGGAGCAGCCACGCCCGGTGTGTACCAGATGCCAAAATCCTGAAAGTCTCTGATGCGGCATTTCAGAGTAACTCCGACTTTTCCTTTATAATATGGATGAAGCCGGAGAGCATCCTTAGTCGGCTGTTCAGCTTTGGCCAACAGCTCTTCTACAGTAACTTTATCCTTCATAATAATTACCTCCTCATATTATTTTGAGTAGTGATAATAGAATAAAAGTCATTCTTAGTCAAACAGATTTTAGATTCAAACCGGTTCGCTTCTCCCCTTTTTGGTTAATGTTGTAACAAGCGATTCAATCCGGCTGTCGTGGACTTGAAAAAAGTGGTCGCCATTAGTAAAATAATATTTTTAAGAGGAGGAGTGCTATGGATGCGGGTCTAATATCCGCAAAAATCAGGACACGTCTGGCTATAGGCCTGCTTAAATTTCTGACGTCACAAAATGCGCTTCGAAGCCTGGCTCTAAGAGTCGCTGCGGACAAAGTCAGAAAGAGCCTCAGAGAATTTGAAATGACCCGGGGCTCAAAGTCTGAATATGTGGCTGCAATTGAAGCTCAGTATGTCATCAATCTGATGTATCAGGGGATAAAAAACGTGGATAAGCGTATCATTTCAAGAAAATATATGAAAAGAGTGGCTGAAACTCTGGGTCGTGGCATCTGGGGCGAATCCAGCAGAAGTCAAGAGGCAGCTCAAAAATACAGAGAAAAATACAATATTGACCCGCCAGCTTTCTGCACAATCTCTCCCACCCAGAAATGCAATCTGAATTGCGCCGGCTGCTACGCTGCGAGCAACACCCGGACCATGGCCTCTCTTCCCTACCGGGTTGTTCAGAGGCTGGTCAGAGAGATGCGGGAAGTATGCGGTGCCAGCTTTATAGTCATTTCAGGCGGAGAACCATTTTTATGGACTGACGGCGATAAAAATCTTATCTCCTTAGCTGAAGAATTTAACGATATGTTTTTCTTAGCTTACACCAACGGGCTCCTTCTCGATGACCCCATGGCTAAGAAACTGCTGGAACTGGGCAACATCACTCCGGCAATTTCGGTTGAAGGCTACAAAGAACAAACTGACAGAAGGAGAGGAAAAGGCGTGTTCAAGAAGATTCTCGCCAGCATTGACGGGCTAAAAAAATACGGTGTTGGTTTTGGAGTTTCGGTGACAGCCACCAAGGACAATCTTGATGTTCTTCTTGAAGATAGATTCTATGAATACTGGTTTGAAGAAATCGGAGCGACCTATATGTGGATGTTCCATTTGATGCCCATCGGCCGCGCCAGGGATACCATGGCTTTGATGCTTTCTCCTGAAGAACGCGTCAGGCTGCTTTCGAAATGGGAAGAACTTTTATTCGCTCGCGGCTATTTTATCGGAGATTTCTGGAACAGTGGTGCCTCCAGCCGGGGCTGTATTGCCTATGGCCGGCCTTATGGCTATTTCTATGTTGATTGGAACGGTCATGTTATGCCCTGCGTCTTCGTTCCTTATTATAAAGATAATCTGTTTAACCTCTATCGGAGTGGCAAGACCATTGCCGACGCCCTGATGAGTGATTATTTCAGGAGAGGAAGACAGTGGCAGGTGGAGTACGGTTATCTGAACAGTCCTCCTGGAAACTTCTTCGCTCCCTGCTCGATAAGGGATAACTTCCGCTATTTCCGAGAAAAAATCCTTACCCCGGACCTGAAACCCGAGGATGATCACGCCAGGATAGCTCTGGAAGACCCCGAATATAATCAGAAAATGGCTGAGTTTGATGATAAGATCCATGAACTGACAGAACCTCTCTGGAGGGAAAGAACCACATCCGGTCGTCAGATAAAAATTAAAGAAGGATAATTTAGAAAATATTCTGTATCTAATAAAATAAATTATCTTCAGGAATTATCTCTATTCCTGCTTTGAGAAGATTTTGACCGGCTCAGGATGAAAATAGCCCTTTCCATCCCACCAGCCCTTGACATACGGAGGCTGTGGTGAAATTGCCTCCCGCATACTATGAGTCCGGCCTGTGGCTAATTCCAGCCACCCCCAGTCAGAGGGAAGCACAAATTGAGGTTCAGGCTCCTGACCTTTGATATCAGAAAGTGCCTGGAAAATGCTCCAGCGGCCGTTTTTCCCTGAAATCGTGCCTTCAATATAATATCCATCAGGCTGCCGGAATTCATCCCGGGCCAGAAAAGTATAATCCTTAAGAAGCAAAAATCCTGAAATATTATCGGGTGGTGCGGGAAGGTCGAAGACCTTTGGCCCGTTTTTTCCGCCCCATTCTTTTTGATATTCCAATACCTTTTCTGCGGTAATGACTTTATTCTCCACATAAACGAATTTAAGGCTCTTGCTTCTATTTAAATGTTCAGGCCATTCTTGAGGAGCATAAAGAAAAAGAAAAAACCAGTAGTGATTTTTACCTTCGAGCTTCGGGTCATAACCATAACCGCTAACCTTTCTCAAAGGAAATCCGGACTCATCCAGGGCCATAACAAAAAAACGGGAATCAGCTGATAGCGGCGCAGGCAGTTCAATTTTTATGGTTAGGAAATCTGTCCCTTCCCCGATGATTTCAAAATTGGTCAAAGCATCCATGAGTTGATTCTGCTTGGCTATCTCAAAAGCTGTCCTGTCTGAATTTTTATAGCAAGCTGAACCTGAAATAAGAACCATGGTCAGAAAGACAATGAAAACATTAAAACTTTTTACAATTCTTAACTCCAAGCATAGCATTGAACAACTCACATCTTTATTTAATCTTATTATATTTTATTCATGATATTTCGTTCATATTTATTCATACTTATTCATAACCCTTATGGAAACTTCCCGCTCCGGACAGCCTGAGCAATGACTGCGCCGCTGTCTAATAGAAAATCACTGGTTTAAAATGTGCAGAGCCCGGCTGTCAGCTCTTAGAGCTGCTTCGCCGATCGCTTCAGACAGAGTCGGGTGGATATAGCTGATTGAATCCAGGTCTTTAAGCTTCATTTTTTTAGCCACTGCCATGGTCAGCACTGGCAGCATCTCGCTCGCATGAGGAGCCAGAAGATGAGCTCCGATGATTTCATCGGTTTTTTTCGAGGCGATAACGCGGACAATTCCTTCGATGCTGTCCATGGTCAGAGCCCGGCCATTAGCCTGAAGAGGAAACTCTCCTATCTTTATTTCTATATGCTTTTCTTCAGCCTCTTCCTGAGAAAGACCTACGCTGGCCAGCTCTGGCTCAGTAAAAATAGCCGAAGGCAGAGCAGCATAGTTGGTTTTAGAATTAAGACCAGCGGCATTTTCAGCCGCCACAATTCCATCATGATAAGCCTTGTGAGCCAGGAGCTTTCCGCCCGTTAAATCGCCGATGGCATAAACTCCAGGGACTGATGTCCGGCAGTTATGGTCAACTTCAACATAATTCCCATTGCCCAGCTTCAACATCGCTGAATCCCGGACCAGGTCTTCGATGTTTGCTTTCCTGCCAGCAGCGATCAGGACTTTTTCTGCTGAAAACTCGAAAGGCTTGCTGTCAACGAGCGACACACCTTTAAGGGCGACCCTATTCTCGCTAACTTCTGCTGTTTCTATCTTCATCTGGAGATGAATCTTCAGTCCCTGTTTTTTCAAAATTCTCTCCAGCCTTCGAGCGCTGGCCAGGTCAGTGCCAGGCAGGATGGTCGGCATAATTTCCAGAATCGTCACATCAGTTCCCAGCCTCTGATACACTGAGCCAAGCTCAAGCCCGATGGCTCCAGCGCCAATGACCAGAAGACTTTTCGGCGGCTCTGGCAGAGACAGAGCTTCAGTGCTTGAAATGACTTCCCAGCCGTTAAACCTTAAAAAAGGAAAATCAGAGGGTCGGCTGCCTGAAGCCAGGATGATTTTATCCGCCTGAAATTTCATTTCACCATCGGGCGTTTCAGCCGTCACTTCTCCTGGTCCAGCGAGCTTCGCTTTACCTTTAATCACCTGGACTTTATTCCTGCTGAGCAAGAATTCCAGGCCCTTGACCAGTCTTGCGACCACATTCTTGCGGCCGGTTTGAGCCTTTTCCCAGTTAAGCTTTATCTCCTGAATCGGACCCTCAAGATTGCGGCAACTGTTGATTTCATAAACCAGCCTGGTTTGATGAAGAAGACATTTGGTCGGGATACAGCCAACATTAATACAGATTCCGCCGATTCTCTCCTGTTCGAAAAGAAGAACACTCAGACCGAGCTGCGAAGCCCTGAGAGCGGCCAGGTAGCCGCCCGGCCCACCGCCTATGATTATTAAATCCTTCCTGTCCATCATTAACTCCTTGTGGCCAGGATTCCCTGGAAAGCTTTTATGGCGCGTCCGACATCCTCATCATCAACATCTTTATGAGTCACCAGCCGCACCCCGCCAAAAACACCAAGAGCCAGGATTCCCTTTTCTTTGAGTTTGTTCAGAAGCTCTGGAATCGTGAGCCGTGGATGATTGAAATAAAAGATAATGATGTTGGTTTCCACTTCCTCAGGATTCAGGCTGATCCCGGGTAAATCATAGATAGCTTGAGCCAGCTTCTTTGCTCTGGCGTGGTCTTCTTTTAATCTATCAACCATTTTTGTCAATGAAATCAGCCCGCAGGCAGCCAGCACTCCAACCTGCCTCATCCCTCCGCCAAGAGCTTTTCTGACTCTCCGGGCATAATCAATGGTCTCGCGGTCAGAAACCAGCATCGAGCCCACTGGAGAAGACAGCCCCTTGCTTAAACAGAACATCACCGAGTCGCAGCATTTCGCATATTCTTTTACCGGCACTCCGGAAGCGTGGCTGGCATTAAATATTCTGGCTCCATCAAGATGGACCTTTATCCCGAACTCATCAGCGATTTTTTTTATTTCCTTAAAATTCTCCAGCGGCACAACCGAACCGCCCCAGTTGTTGTGAGTGTTTTCTATGCAGATGAGCGAAGTTCTCGGCGTATGAACTGAAGCCTGGCGGACGCTTCTTCTGATAATCTGCGGGTCCATGGTTCCCCTTTTTGAGGGCAGGGGTCTTGGCGTCACCCTGGAGATGAATGTCATATGAGTTGACTCCATGTTATAGATATGAGATTTTTCCTCCACAATTACTTCCTCAAGCTCTCTGGTCCAGACTTTGACGGCAATGGAATTACCCATGGTTCCCGAAGGCACAAAAAGACCGGCTTCCTTGCCCATGATAGAAGCAGCCAGAGCTTCCAGCTTCTGAACCGTGGGGTCATCACCCAGAACATCATCACCAACCTCAGCCTCAAGCATGGCCCGCCGCATTTCCTCAGTCGGCCTGGTTACGGTGTCGCTTCTAAAATCAGAATACTGTTTCATCGGAGTCTCCTTTTGACAATCAGCCTGACAAGGTCTTTAATTATAAAACTATTGTCCCTTTCTAACAACCTCTGGAATTACTATTTTAATTGCCACAGGAATCTTCTGAAATCATATTAATGGCCTTTTCCGGGCAACTTAATCTGTGTTTACTTGGTTATCAATCTATGATATAGATAAATCTTAAAAAATCTTTCTGAACGATAAGCACTTTGCCCATGGGCGACAAGAGAAATTACTGGTATCTGGATATAATCAACCTGCTGCTTTTGTTCCTGATTTTTTTCTTTGGAGGTGCAGTCATTTCATCCCAGATAATTCTGAGGGATGAAATGGTTTCTATTCCTGACATTACGGGAAAAACCATAGACCAGGCCCGGAATGAACTGCAGAAAAGAGACCTGGGCATAAGTGTGGCCGGAACAGAATTCTCGGATGAGCTCGAAAAAGGAAGGATCATAAGCCAGGACCCGGCTCCAGGCTCAAGGCTCAAGGTGAACCGCTCAATCCTGGTCGTGGTCAGCGGAGGTCAGGAATCGGTCAGGGTGCCGTTTTTTGCTGGAAAAAGTCTGGAGCAGGCCACAGCTACCATGCGTCGGATAGGGCTGGCGCGGGGAGCTCTGTCTCAGGTTCATACACCAAGATATCCTGCGGGTAAAATTATTGCTCAGAATCCGCCGGCTGACACCGTGGTTGAAAGAAACAGCCCGGTTGGCTTTCTGGTCAGCCAGGGAGCGGCCGAAAAAAAATACATCATGCCCGACCTCATAGGTCGTCAGATCGACCTGGTGGTTCCTGAGTTGCAGAACCTTGGTTTCAAAGTTGAAGACATCCGTCATGTTTATTACCCAGGTCTCGAAAGAGGGATAATTGTCAAGCAGGATCCGCCCGGCGGTTTTCCTATTCAGAAAAGGAATCCCATCAACCTGGAGGTCAGTCGTTAAATGCATTTAATCGCACCATCAATCCTTTCAGCCGATTTTTCACGGCTGGCAGAGGCGGTCAGCATAGCTGAAAAAGGCGATGCTGACATGGTTCACGTGGATGTTATGGACGGGCATTTTGTGCCCAGCATAACCTTCGGCCATCAGTTAGTGGCTTCACTGCGTGAGAAAACCCGGTTGCCTCTTAACGTCCATTTGATGGTGGACAACCCGGCCAGAATGATTCCGCTCTTCCTGGAGGCCGGCGCTGACTGGCTGTCATTCCATATAGAAGCTTCGCATCATGTGCACAAAGACCTTCAAACCATAAAGGAGGCAGGCAGAAAGGCCGGGCTGGCTCTCAATCCGGCAACTCCGATTGAGCTTCTGAGCGAGGTTCTGGATGAACTCGATTTTGTGGTCATCATGACCGTCAACCCCGGCTGGGGAGCTCAGAAGTTCATTCCGGCTACCAGGGACAAGATTTCCCGGCTGAGCAAGCGGCTCGAACAGGAAAAACTGCCGGCCTTAATTGCTGTTGACGGCGGGGTCAACCTGGATAACCTGACGGCACTTTTTAAGCTGGGCATGAACATCGCCATCTGCGGGTCCTCGGTCTATTCGGCTGATGACCCGGTTTCAATCATAAAAAAGATGAAAGCTGCGGCCAGCGAATTCAACCGGAAAATTGAACGGAAAAAATGAGGTAGGCAAGATGAAGAAAAAATCCTTATTCCCGGTGATTATACTCTTAATGGGCCTCGCTCTGATTTCAGCCGCCTGCAAGAAGAATTCCATGAACATTGAGACTCTGCCCCCAGAAACTGCTTCTTCTGATGAAGCCCTTTACAAACTCGGAGAAAATTACATAAGAAAAGATACAGAAAAAGGAGTTCTGTTCTTAAGGCAGCTTATCGATTCTTTTCCCAAAAGTTTCTATGCCCAGAGGGCTAAACTGCTTATCGCTGATACTTATTTTAAAAAAGGCGATGAAACCAATCTGATTCTGGCGGCCGCTGAATACCGCGAGTTCATCAGTTTTTATCCAACCAGCCCTTCGGTTCCCTACTGCCAGTATCAGATTGCCATGACTTCTTACAAGAAAGTTCTCAAGCCAGGACGGGACCAGACCAAAGCGGTCATCGCCCTGCAGGAATTCAGGAAAGTGGTTACCACCTATCCCAACAGCGAATACGCTCAGATGGCTCAAGAAAAAATAAAAGATTGTGAGCAGCGACTGGCTGAGAATGAGTTTCTGGTCGGGCAGTTTTATTACAAATCCAAATCCTACAGAGCTGCGGTCAACCGGCTGCAGGATATTCTGACCAAATATCCGGAATTCAAGAAAATGGACGCTGTTTATTTTTATCTCGCTGATATCTATTTGCGGAGCAAAAGATACGATGAGAGTTTTCCCTATCTCACGAAATTAGTCACGGACTTTCCCAAGAGCAAGTTTGTCAAAGAGGCTCAAAAGAGATTAAAATTCCTCAATGAAAGGAAAAAATGAATAAGCTTCTTCGAGGAGGGTTATATGTCATTAAAAACAATCAGGGTAAAAAAGGCAGGCTCTCGAATTATGGTTGTCTCGCTTCTTACGTTGCTTGTTGCTTTTTCAGGGCAGAGCCTCCTGGCTCAAACCAATAACCGGATTAAAGCCACCTGGCAGGTCGGTCTGACCGCGGACATGTTTAACAGAGGAATAAAATGGGGCGACCAGACTTCCATGTTAAAATCGATGAACTTTATGCTTGAAGCCCGGACAAGAAACCTGGGCGGCTTTTTTAACCTGAGCCTTTTTGGCGGGCTGGCCATCACCAATCTTAACGGAGTAATTTTTGACCGTCTTCCGATCACTCTTGATTATGAGGCGGGCGGAATTTCCGGCGTCATCTTCGGTCTTGGAATTGATAAAGAGGTGCTGAGTGCCTCTGACTGGAAATTCGGTCTGATAGCAGACATGACCGCTTTTATCGGCTTTAAAAAAACTTTTGCCATAGGGGGTTTCGTCCTGCCCGGAGAGGCTACGGCTGAACCGGATTGGGCTCAGGCTTCTGGCGGACTGTTTGTGCTCTATGATGGCTTTGAGAAGATTCAGCCATTTCTCCAGGTTGCTGCTTCAAAATTCTGGGGGAACTTCAAGATGAGCGAAAAGATTGAAGACCTGACCGGAGAAGAGAGTAAAGACCTGAAAGCCTCAGGTTTCCTGTCTGTGACTCTGGGCTGGAACATAAGCCTGTCTCAGAGATTATGTTTGATACCAAGAGTGAGAGTTTATACCGGAAATAAAACAGCCATTGGCGGCGGCCTCAGTCTTTTTTATGGCTTATAGTGAAAAGGGAGGGAAACAATGAGAGATAAAAACGGGTTTTTGAAAAAAAAGGCTTTTCTTTTTCTAATAGTTCTGACCTGCCTTTCAGCATTGGCTCTGAGTTTAGGCTATTCAGACCTTACCGCTCAAAAAAGAAAAGATTACCGGCCGGGTTTCCCCAGAGTCAGGATTGAAAGACCGAAGGTTGCTAAGGATACTGGCTCTTCAGGCCAGGCAGATTTACTTTCAAGAATCAAAGTCATAGATCAACCAGCATCAAAACCGCAGGAACAGAAATATTCTTCCGGGAAATTAATCGTCAAATTCAAGCCAGGGCTTTCCCTGCAATCGACTGAAAACATCGTCAAAGCTTATGAGCCTCAGAGCTACCGCCGGATTCCCAGAATTAATGCCTACGTGATGAAGACCGCCGAAGGCACGAGCGTTGAAGAAATGCTCGGGGCTCTTCGAAGAAATCCCGATGTTCTTTACGCTGAACCGGATTATAAGCTCCGGCTGTGCACCACACCGAATGACCAGCTTTTCAGATATCAATATGCCCTGTATAATCCTGGCGGCACTCTCGAAATCCCCGGGAGTCCGACCGGTAAATTAAGCGCGGATATAAAAGCCACAGGAGCCTGGGATTACGCTAAGGGAGATTCTAATGTTATCGTCGCTGTGCTGGACAGTGGAGTTGATTATACTCATCCTGACCTGGTCAATAAGGTGGTCTCTCATGGCCGGGATTTTGTTAATGACGACGACGATGCTTTTGACGACCACTGGCACGGCACACATGTTGCAGGCATAATTGCGGCTGAGACGAACAACACCGAGGGTGTGGCTGGAGTTGCCTGGAATTGCAAGGTCCTTCCAGGTAAGGTTATAAGCGCTGAGGGAGAAGGAGATTATTCCTGGCTGATTGAAGCCATCATCTGGGCTGCTGATTATACTTCGGGTCAGGCTAAGGTTCAGGTGATAAACATGAGCATCGGTGGAGAGGAACCGTCAGAGGCTCTTGAGGAGGCGCTGGAATATGCTTTTAATAAAGGAATAGTGCTGGTGGCTTCAGCTGGCAATCATAGCGAACCGGGGGACCCGACCTTTATCTATTATCCGGCAGCCTACGACCAGTACTGTCTGGCCGTGGGGTCAAGCGACTACAGAGATGAAATCGCAGATTTTTCCAATTTCGGGCCAGAGCTTGATGTTGTTACCCCTGGAGTCTGGATATTAAGCACGTATCCTGTGGCTCAGACTGAGCCCGGCTATCTTCCTTATGCTTTTGCTTCCGGAACTTCGATGTCCTGTCCGCATGTGGCCGGGTTTGCGGCTCTGCTCAAAGCCTACAAATCCTGGCTGACTCCGGGAGACATAATGAAAATCATCAAATATACCCCTGATGATATCGGAGACGCGGGCCGGGATGACTACGCCGGGTATGGAAGAATCAATACTGAAAGAGCAGTGGCTCCTTACAAGATAATTAAGAAATAGAATGGGATAAACCAGCGGCTATGATTTGCTTCCTCAGGATAAAGAATCTGGCAACGATAGAGGATATCGAGCTGGAGCTGGATTCGGGCTTTACCATCCTGACCGGTGAAACGGGCGCGGGCAAATCCATCATCATTGACGCCCTCAAACTTCTTCTGGGCGAGAAAGCTTCCTCTGACCTCATCCGCACGGGAAAGGAAGAAGCTTCGGTCGAAGTGGTGGTTGAAGTCGCAGACCGAAGTGAACTTCCAGAAGAAATGGAGCTTGACTCAGAAAGCCGGGTTTTTTTCCAGAGGATGATTTCCAGCCAGGGCTTGAG
>Ga0172363_10001210_pt1 | contig 20673 bp, 22 predicted proteins | sample LakKivs2_kivu2a2_FD_114541 | JGI IMG/M metagenome (GOLD analysis project Ga0172363, IMG submission 114541) | Sediment microbial communities from Lake Kivu, Rwanda - Sediment s2_kivu2a2 | ecosystem: Environmental > Aquatic > Freshwater > Lake > Sediment | place: Rwanda: Western Province, Lake... | reverse complement strand
GGGGCGCAAAGCCAGGGCCACCTGGATCTGCCTGGAATGTTCCGACAGGGAGGATCGCCCGGTGCTGGTCTGCACAAGGTGCCTGAACAAAGAGCACGAGGAGCACTTTGCCGAGGAGATCCTGTACTGAATGTGTCTCCCTGCGCGATTTCGGCACCTTCTACGTCCGCCCGGAGCAAGCGAGTTGGGTTTTCAAGTTCAACCCTATCTATGTGGATGCTTTTGCAGGCACAGGCTACCGCTCTCGACGTCGGCGTTCACACGCAAGTCAACCAATACCCGAACTCGCTGAACCAGAAACCGAGGCTTTCCTGAAAGGCAGTGCCCGGATTGCATTGGAAGTCGAGCCACCTTTCAAGCGCTACCTGTTCATTGAACAAGACCCAGAGTATGCCAAAGAACTGGAACAGCTCAAAGCCGACTTTCCTGCCAAGGCAACCAGAATACAGATCGAAGTGGCTGACGCGAACAGTTATCTGATGCGGTGGTGTGCAGGCACAGACTGGCGATTCAGTCGTGCTGTAGTGTTTCTGGATCCTTACGGGATGCAGGTGGAGTGGTCTCTGATTGAAGCGATCGCAAAAACTCGCGCGATTGATTTGTGGGTGTTGTTTCCGCTGGGAGTCGCAGTCAACCGGCTGTTGACCCGGGCCGAACCACCACCTGATGAATGGGCGCAGGCATTGACCCGCACACTGGGGACTGATGGCTGGCGGAGTGCTTTCTATCCGCAGCAGAAAGTGTTGACACTCTTTGGTGAGCAAGACGTGCATAGCAAACAGGCGGATTTTGACAAGGTCGGCAAGTTCTTTGTGGAACGTCTGAAGGCCGTGTTCACGGCGGTAGCCGAGAATCCCTTGCTACTTTTCAACTCCAAGAATGTGCCCTTGTACTTGCTATGTTTTGCTGCTGGCAATCCAAGGGGAGCGCCGACTGCCGTCAAGATTGCCCAGCACATCCTGGGTAGGTAGCAATGGCGACTGAGAGCAAAATCGAGTGGACTGAAATGACCTGGAACCCTGTCACGGGGTGTACCAAGATCAGCGCAGGGTGCAAGCATTGCTATGCCGAGCGCATAGCCAATCGTCTACAGGCGATGGGGGTTGAGCGCTATCACAATGCATTCCAACTGACCATGCACGAGGATTTGATCGAACTGCCACTCAGATGGAAACGACCGCGCCTGATCTTTGTGAACTCGATGAGCGATTTATTTCATGAAGACATACCGACAGAGTTCATCCAGCGCGTATTTGCAACGATGGCACGTTGTCCACAGCACATTTTTCAAGTACTGACAAAACGCAGTCACCGGCTGCGCGAGATGGCACACAGCCTACCCTGGTCATCGAACGTCTGGGCGGGTGTGAGTATAGAAGATGCCCACGTGATCTACCGCGTCCACGATCTGTGCACTGTACCTGCTGCGATTCGCTTTCTATCCTGTGAACCCCTTATCGGGCCACTGGACAATCTGCCGCTAGGTGACATTCAGTGGGTAATCGTCGGTGGCGAGTCGGGGCCTCAAGCGCGGCCTATGCGCCCCGAATGGGTTGAGTCAATTATGCGTCAATGTCGTGTTGCTGGCGTGCCATTTTTCTTCAAGCAATGGGGAGGCATAAGGAAGGACCGTACGGGACGTAGGTTGAACGGTCGTACCTACGATGAGATGCCCTCCCCTTTCCTTGGCCGGCCAGCGACTCAGCTAAGGTTGGCACTGTAGATTTCATTGCCTTCTACCTTTCGAATGGGGAGGTCTGATGAAGTGGAACGACCACCCGTGATCCTCAAAGATATAGGCGACACCCTGCACGAGCACCTGCACACCGTCTGCCGCCACCTGCCCACCGACTTTGAGCCGTACGGCAGGCGGGAAAGGAACGCTGCCGATTGCTCGTGCGGCTGCCGGCGCTTTCTCAAACTGCCGGGCGGGTTGGGCTACGACTGGGGTGTGTGCATCAATCCGCGCAGCCCCCGCTCCGGCCTGCTGACGTTCGAACACCAGGGCTGCGAGTTCTTCGAGCCTGAAGTAGACGAGGAAGAGCCTGTCCGTGAAGGGGGGGGCCATGACGACTAAACCCTCTTTCGCCCAACTGGTCACCCAGGCGCTGAGCGGCGCCGATCGGCCGCTCACGCTGGCCGAGATCCAGGCGCGCGTAGAGATGGTCCGCCCGGTGAATACCCATAATCCCCACGCCACGCTGCGCGGCGCCCTCCAGACCGTTCGTCTGGCCGCCACGCTGGGCGGACGCCCGGCCCATTATACCTGGTGGCCCCGCCACCTGGCGGGCAACGCCTTCCGCCAGCCCCTGGCCCACTCAGACCTGGAGGCCGGTACGCTGGTGCTGGGGGAGGAGGTCCGGTTGGCCCTGTGGCCCGACTTTTTCGCTGCCCCCTCGCGCAGCACGAGCGAGGTGACGCTCGACCTTGCCCGTGCTCCCGCAGTTCGGGTATGCATCGGGCCCCTGGTGGCCGGTCGAGCCGGGTGGGGCCTGCTTCCTGCGCCGGCCCTGGCCGCATGGTATCGCGGGCAGGGAGCAGCACCCGAGGATGACATGGTCATCCGTGTGCTGGACGTGGACACACGCTACTACGCGGTCTCCCTGGTCCATCGCGCCGACCGGGACGTGGCTGGGATCGCCGCCCGCAACCGGGCCCTGGCCGATATCGCCGAAAAGGTGTTGCGGACGGCGTACATAGGGACGCCGGACTTTGTGCTGGTCCCCCGCCTGATTGCCCACGGAGCCTACCGCGACCCGCTGCCGCCTGATCCATGGGAAGACGTCCTGCGGGCCGACCTGCGCTTCGTCGTGGAGAATCAGGAAGCGTATCTGGCCAACAGTTGAAGAAACGGGTTGACAATTCCTCAGGTGTGCACTATACTCCTTATCAGGATGATGCAATCAAGCAGGAGGAGCAGGATGATTGAGACTCACGTGAGCATTGGGCAGGTGAAGCGAGACATCTCTGACCTGGTCAACCGGGTCGCCTATCGTGGCGAGCGGGTTATTCTGACCTCTCGGGGCAGGCCCAAAGCAGCGCTGGTCAGCATGGAAGATTACGCCCGTCTGGAACAAGAACGGGTGAGCCAGGAATTGGCACGCTGGCAGGCATGGCTGGCCGAAAGCGAAGCCCTGGCCTCTGAGATCATGGAACGGCGGCACGGTGAGCCATTGGACGTAGATGTATTGTGGCAGGCGGCGCGAGCGGATCTGGAGGCGCGGGATGACCAAATCATTGGTCGTTGACGCCAGTTTCGCCTTCAAATTGATTCTACCTGGCCCCCAACAACTCCCCTTTCGGAACCTGTTGACCCAGTGGAAGCGCGATGGGTACGCATTGTGCGCCCCAGACCTATGGGTTTACGAGATCACTTCGGCGCTCTGCAAAGCGGTGCGCTTCGGCGAACTTGTGCCTACCGAAGGGCAGCGGGCACTGATGCTGGCCCAGAGGCTGGGTATACGATTGATCCCGCCTGACGACGCGCAGGCTCGCCTGGCCTTCGATTGGACAGTGCGCCTGAACCGCGCGGCGGCCTACGATAGTTTCTACCTGGCACTGGCCGAGACGTTGCAGTGCGAGCTATGGACAGCCGATCGGCGTCTGTACAATGCGGTGAATCTGCCCTGGGTGCAGTGGGTCGGTGCAACTTCATGCGACTGAAGTCGCTACTACGGCAGAGGAGTACGGATGAAAAAGGGAGACAAGAAGAAGTGGCAAAAGGCGCTCAAGCGACGCACCGAAAGCAAACTGGCCCGCCAGCAAGGACGCGCAGCAGGGGCAACCAGCGCGCTACATCACATCCGCCACGCGCGCGACTATCCCATCGAAGGCTGCTGGGCCCAAAAGGGCTGGGGCAAAGCCGGTCTGGCGGTCGTCGTCGTTGCCCGGCGCCAGCCGGATAGGAACATCGTCTTCGGCACCTATCTGGTAGACTATTATTGCCTGGGGCTGAAAGACGCCTATTACAACGCCAACATTCCGCCAGGACAGTTTCGCCGAGACCACCTGCCCAAGATGCTCCAGGGCCAGCCGCTCAGCATCTCGCCTGCGCTGGCGCACGAGATCATCTATGGCGCGATTGAGTACGCCGCGCAGTTTGGTTTCCGGCCCCACCCAGATTTCAAGCGCGCGCAGTACGTCCTCGATCCCCCCGACATGCACCCGCGCACCGGAAAGGTCGAGTTCGGCAAAGATGGCAAGCCCTTCTACATCTCCGGCCCCTACGACAATGCAGAGGCTATCGTCCGCCAACTGGCCCGCAAGGTCGGCGAGGGCAACTATCACTACATGATGCAGATCGATGGCCCACCTCCTGACGAATGGGATTAGCATCAGAAACCAGGTTTCTCTCTTCACACTTGCATTTTGACCATTCCTGGAGTACTATCATAAGGAAATCTGGATTATCATAATTACGATTTCCTTCCAAATTGTCCTCGACACGCTGGTCGCTCCCCAACTGGACGCATTTACCGGCCCTGCTCGGCACGCTGACCATCGGCGTCGAGTCCATCTTTCGCCCTGCCGTCGAGATGGCTCACATGAACGTCGCAGGCACCGTGATGGCGTTGTGTACGACCCTGGGCCTTGGTGGGATATGCATGACCCTCACCTCTAAAAAGGGAACGCAGGACGCGATAGGGCTGACCTTTGGCCTGTTGGCCGGTGCCTGTGGTGGGCTTGATCCCTTTCTGAAAGCGGTCGGGCAGAGCCAGGGAGGAGCCAACCACGCCGTTCCCCAAACCACTGTGGGGTGGGTCCTTTTTCACTTTTGTATCCACGTGCGCACGTCCAGGAACTGGACGGCCACACCCTCGCCCCCGAAACTGCGCACCCACAGTCCCACGTCACCCATCAGCCGCGTACCGTCCTCGACGGTGGTGGCGTATTCGTCGTTGACGTAGAAATGGCAGGCCGGCCCGGCACACGTCACGCACAGCCGGTTGGGCTGCCGGCCCCGGCGCACGTGGGGGAACTGCTGCCAGTCCACCAGCGCGGTCTCCTCGTCCCCGGCCATGCGCAGGATGGCGTAGTAGCCGTCGCTGCCAACGGCGAAGACGGTGTAGTGGTTGGCATCTTGCGCGCGGTAGGCCAGGCCGTAGCCGTTAAAGTCAGGCCCTGAAAGCGGGAGGACCTGCCCCTCCAGCGTGAAATCGCCAGCAGGGTGGCCCAGCAGCCTCACACTGGCCGCGCCTGGTGCGGCGTCCAGGCGCCTGGGGAGACCAGGGGCTTGCCAGTCGGGCGGACGGGTGGGGCGCGGGCTGTGCCAGCCCAGCGCCAGCGCGACGATCAGCGCCAGCCCCCCCGCCAGCAAGAGCACGATTCCCCCCAGGCTGGCACGCCACAGCCGGCAATCCACAGGCTCAGACTTCGGAAGTCTCAGAGACTTCCGAAGTCTTTCGTCGTTGATCATCAGGCATCGGCCAGTCCACGACGGCGTGGCGCTGGACGACGATGAGCGGCCCATCCCCCTCGGGTTCCAATCCGAAGGCTCCCAGGTCCCACCAGCGCACCCGGCCCGACAGCGTCTCGCCGGTGCGCAGTTCGAAGCGGGCCGTCGTCCCGGCTTCCAGCGCCTGTTGCAGGACGGTGCTGAGCGCTTTGCGATACCGCTCCCGATGGTATTGCAGCTTCTCAAGTGGGACGTCGTAGACGGCGGCGATCTTGGCCAACACCTCGTCGTCCTCGCCCGTGCGGCGATAGCGCTGTTCGATGGCACGCAGCGTGCCGGGTTTGAGCCCGGCTTGCGCCTCGATCTCCTGTGGGTGGGCACCGCCGTGGAACGCACGCAAGTAGCGCAGCTCGTCACCCAGGCTCATGCCGCACCCCCGGCCTTGCGATAGTAGGCAATGGCGAGTTTGTTGAGCGTGATCTCGTCGCCGCCGGACTCACGGATGGTGATCTGGTAAGGGCCGAAGCCGGCCACCGTGCCCTCAAAGGTCTGGCCGTTGAAGAGAGTAAAGTGGAGCAATGCACCGGCTTCCTGCTGCGCCTGCAGGTAGGCCAGCTCGAAGCCGTCTATTCCCTCGGGCAGGTAGGCCCGCCGGCGGTCAACAGCCTGCTTGGGCGGCCGTTCCTCGGCGATGCGGCGCATAAAGCGGCCATTCCAGAAACGGGCCTCTTTCAGTGTCAGTTGCTCCAGTGGCTTGCCGATTTCCGCCTCAAGCGCGGCCCGGTCTATGTTAAAGCGGGCCGCCAGTGTCAGCAGATGCGCAACCTGCGTGCTCCGTGCCGGCGCAGGCGGGCGCGGGGGGCGCTTTTCCTTCGGCAGCTTCTCTGGCTGCTCCTCCCTGGGACGTGGTGGCCTGGGTGGGCCGGCAGGTCGCTCCGGCCGTGGGGGCGATGGCGGCGGGGCCGAGCGAGGGTTGATGTCCCATTCGTTAACGTAGAGTGGTTTAGCCAGCCGCCGCAGGTCGGCGGGCGGAATTTCACGCTCTCCCTTCTCGTATTCAATGAGCATGGCGATAGAAATACCGGACTTGGAGGCCAGTTGATTGAGGCTCAGTTTTTTCCGTTCACGAAGCGTGCGCAGGTCTTCAGGCATCTTCCCCCTCCATTACTGTGGCTTTCTGCCGCAACTGAGTATGTGCATGGTTCCGGACTCCCCAACTCGTTGGGGTGCAGCCCGAACAAGTTCGGGACTCCGGCGAACCCAACCATTCATCGCCCAGGGTTCCGGACTCCCCAGCTCGTTGGGGTGCAGCCCGAACAAGTTCGGGACTCCGGCGAACCCAACCATTCATCGCCCAGGGTTCCGGACTCCCCAGCTCGTTGGGGTGCAGCCCGAACAAGTTCGGGACTCCGATATTGGCCCGGTAGAACTGATTATGCCATCAGAAAGTCAAATTGTCCAGTCCTAAGAAGGTCAGGAACTGACGGTCGCCGGCCACAGCGGCGAAGCGAACAGCAGCAAGGTGACCAGGACGATCAGCACGGTAATACCCCAGGCCAGGACGTTGGCCAGCCGGCCATTTCGATACTCTCCCATCAGGTGCGAGTCGTTGGCCAGTTTCATCATCAACACCAGGAGCACGGGCAGGAAGATGGCGTTGAGCGCCTGCGAGACCCACATCAACGGAAACAGCGGTATGCCTGGCAACAACACCAGCATGGCGCTCAGCGCGACGAGCGTGGTGTAGAGGCCGTAGAAAACCGGCGCTTCCTGCAGTTGGTTGTCTATACCCCGTTCCCAGCCGAACGCCTCGCAAACGGCGTAAGTCGTCGCCAGCGGCAGCACCGACGCGGCCAGCATGGTAGCGCCCAAGAATCCGATGCAGAACAGGTATTTGGCCCACGGCCCGGCCAGCGGCTCCAACGCCAGGGCCGCCTGCTCCGCCGTCTCGACACTGATGCCGCGGACGAAGAGCGTCGCAGCGGTACAGATGACGATAAAGGCGGAGATGATGTTGCCGAAGGCTGCGCCCGTCATCACGTCCAGGCGGGTGTAGCGGTATTCCTGCGACGTCACTCCCTTGTCCACGACGGAGGCCTGCAGGTAGACGCAGCCCCAGGGAGTGATGGTCGTGCCGAGCGTCGCCAGCAGGGCCAGGATGTAGCGCGGCTCGAAGCGCATCACGGGCGTCACCGTCTGCCGCAAGATCTCACTCCACGGAGGGCGCACCATAAACGCGCAGATGACGTAGGACAGGGAGGCCAGGCAGAGGGTCAGTAAGAACTTTTCCACCCGCGCGTAGGAGCCACGGACGACGAGCAGCCAGAGCAAGATCGCGGCGACGGGCGCTGCCAGGTAGCGCGAGACCCCCACCAGCTCCATGCCGGCGGCGACGCCGGCGAACTGGGCCACCGTCGTGCCAAAGTTGGCCAGCAAGAGGCACAGCATGGCAAAGGCGGTCACCTTGACGCCGAAACGCTCGCGGATCAGGTCGGCCGTTCCCTTGCCCGTGATGGCCCCCATGCGGGCGGCCATCTCCTGCACGACTACCTCGCCGATGGTGACGGCCAGGATCATCCACAGAAAGGCATAGCCATAAGTCGAGCCGGCCATCGAATAGGTGGCGATGCCCGAGGCGTCGTTGTCGGCACTGGCCGTGATCAGTCCCGGCCCGACGATGGCCACGTAAAAGAACACGCGTTGCACGGCTCGTTTGACGTGATACCACAGTGTCATTTTCGCGCTCCTCTTGGTGGCTAGAAGAAACGCGGCAGCCGCTTCTTCCAGGCGGTGGGGATAAAGGCGTCAATCGCGTCGTCCACCGTGACGATGCCATGCAGCTTGTTTTCCTGGTCCACGACCGGCACGGCCAGCAGGTCGTACTTGGCGATCAACTGCGCCACGTCACGTTGCGGTGTGTAGAGATTCACCGTCACCAGGTCGGTCTCGGCGACGTCGGCCAGCGGCGTATCCGGGGGGCACATAACCAGGTCACGCAGGCCCAAGATCCTTGTCAGGTGGTCGGAGGCATCGGTCACGTAGACGTAGTAGAGCCCCTCGTCGTCCTGTGCCATCTCGGAGTGGCGCAGGTAGTCCAGCGCCTGTCCGGCGGTGAGCCCCTCGGGGACGGTGGCGAACTCGGTCGTCATAATGCCACCGGCGCTGTCTTCGGGGTAGGCCAGCAGGCGACGCACGTCGGCCGCATCCTCGTCCTCCATCAGCTCCAGGAAGCGCCTGGTGGTCTGTTCAGGCAGGTCGGCCAGCAGGTCGGCCGCCTCGTCGGGGCCCATTTCCTCCAGGATGTCGGCAGCACGTTCCGGCTCCATATTGTTCAGCACGGCGACTTGTAGCCTGGAGGGGACTTCTTCCAGTGTGTCGGCCAGCGTTTCGTTGTCCAGCGCTTCGATCAGCGCCCGGCCGGTGTGCCGGTCCAGGTCGCTGACGATCGCGGCAATGTCGGCCGGATGGAGTTTCCCGATGCGCTCGCGTGACACGCGCAGGCGGATGGGAGCATCGGCCTCAAGCGGGGCCACGTCTTCCCAGGGGATGACGGCCTCGGGCAGGTGTCGTCGCAGGGTAGAGAGAAGCGCCCGGACCGGCCGCTCGACTCCCAGGCGGCGCAGCAGCCCCATAGTCCCGACGTCGGCGCCGACCAGGCACAGGTGTCCACCCACTCTGGCCAGTTGCAGGTCGTTGACGCGCACCACCCGCCGCCCATCCACGTCCACGATTTGCCGGTCGAGGACCTGGCGCGCCAGCCACAACTCGTCGCCCTGCGGTTCGTAGGGCGACAGGTCAGTTCGCTCGGATTTGAGAATGATGGAGGGGCGCAGCAAGCTGACTTGTTCCTCCGCGATGAAGCGGGGGGCCTCGGGGCCGTCACGGAGCACCAGCGCACGCACGTGGGGGAAGGGCTGTTCCACGCCTTTCACCAGCACGTCCACACAGCGCCCGATGCGCTCGCCCTGGGTGTCCCAGACTGGTTTCTTTTGGATTTCGCTGAGAAAAATGGGGGGCATACCGCTCTCCTTTCATTGGGATCGCTTTTACCAATTCGGCTTGACGCCGTATATCTTCCACTGGCAACAGGCAAGCAAAAAGCCGCAGACTGGTCTGCGGCTTTCTCAAGCACATCGTTGAGAACGTCGGTCAGCCCGCTCCGCACATCAAGGCAATAATAAGTTTGTATTGAACGAACTAGAAGAGTCGCTATCAGATGTATCGCTGTTCATTGGTTTTTATTGGGCAAATCTCAATCGTTGCACGTTTCCGTGGCGGGCTTATTATACTCCAGGTGAGAGGGGTTGGCAAGCCTGTCCAGGGGACCGTCTCGCAAGCGGATCAGGCGCCAGGCGGTGCGGTCGAGAACGATGCCCTGGCGTGTCTCGGCAGCCAGGACCAGCCAATCTGGATTGCCAAGCGCATCACCATCGAGGTGGTACCATACGGTATGGTCGTGTGCTGTAACTCCATCTGTACTTCGCCGCCCATAGTGACCACTCCAGGTCACAGAACCCTCGGGTGTGATTGCCCGGACGTAGAGATAGTAGCTGTAGGCACGGCTCACACGCGCACGCACGTCCAGCGCCACCCACAGGCTATCGCCCAGGCGGAGCACACGCAGGGTGGCGATGTCGGCCCCACCACGCATCTGACGTACGATGCTGTCACCCACAGGATCGTCGCACTCGGGTAAATTGGCATCATTCGGGATGGCCGGCGCGCTGTCAGCATCGCGGAAGGTTTCGCCCTCGATGATGCCCAGGGCAGTGACGGGGTTCATGTCCATGTACAATTCGTTCTGCCGCACAAAACTATGCAGAAATGGGCCCAGCACCCGTTGCTGAGAGCGATAGGCCTCTATCGCCTCACGTTTCGCTGCCACTTCGCTGGCGGGCAGCCGCCACTGTTGCCATGCGCCGATGCGTTCAAGTTGTCGGGGTGGGTGCAGGCTCGCCTGTAGCCTCAGGCCAAAGGGTTGGGGGTACAGCCCGTAGTGCACCAGGTATCCCAGCAGGCGTGGTTGAAAGGCCGGATTCTCCGCCTGTTCCATTTCGACAGCCAGCGCGGTGAACGCACTCAACGTATAGTGGTCGGGATGCTCGTCGTTGGGATGGGGCATGACGACCAGGTCGGCGTGTTCCGCCGCCAGGATGGTACGCAGGTCGTCCAGCAGCATCTCACCGCTGTACGGCGCGCCTGGGCGGAAGGCGCGCGGGTAGAGATTTTGGTCACGCTTGGAGTAAGGTGAACAGTACGGCCGCCCGCTCTCCCAATAGTCCCACCACAGCGCAGCCAGCCCCCGCTCGGGGTACGCCAGGAATGTGACGGCGTCTGGACTCAGCCCCAGTCTGGCCAGCGCGTTGAGCGACTCCTGCTGGCGGCGCTCACCCATAACGATGAAATCCTCCGGCGTGAGGAGAGGACGATGGAACTCTGCTATCGTGGCGCGGCGATACCCGTCGCCGGCGGTGACGACGACCACGCGGACGTCCATCCCTTGCCGGAGTGCGGCCTGGATCAGCCCGCCCGCACCCAATATTTCGTCATCACAGTGGGGGGCGAGAACCAACAGGCGGTGGAATTCATCGAGCGCCAGTACCGGGTACGCTTCCGATGGCCGGTCAGAGCCAGCAAGGTAACATTCATAATCCACGGCATCTGCCGTGGCCAGGATGATGAACGCCAGCCCCATAGCCCATACCTTTCGGGAGTGCAAAGCCTGGCGCGCCGTCGTATATGCGCTGTGCAGCCAGCGCAGCATAGTTCTCCCACCCATCATCTGTCCCCGCTCGTCAAATTTGTGCTGTAGTCGCATGCACACATCATCTACGCTCTGTGTGGTGAAAAAGCTCGGTTTGCGACACCCAGAAGCCTGGCGTGCCGCCAGGCTAATTATGCCATCGAAGAGCCAGTTTGTCCAGTCAGGAGTGTAAGGATGCGGAATATACGAATTTCCCTCTTGACAAAATCAAGTTATATGTTATAATTCTTCATAGATGACTTGAGTTTCTTTAGGAGGAAGCAGTGTACTCTATCCTGACTGAATGTCCTGTCTGCCACGACGAATTGTTGGTCGCCCGGCTGGTCTGTCGCAATTGCGGCACCGCATTGGAAGGCCGCTTCACCCTGGGGCGACTCTTCCAACTCACCCCCGAACAACTCCACTTTGTCGAGGTCTTTCTCCGCTGTGAGGGGCGGAGCAATCGCGTACAGGAGGAACTGGGGCTCTCTTATCCCACCGTCCGCAGCCGCCTGGTCGAGGTCATTCGCGCGCTGGGCTACGAGGTCGGTGAGGAGCGGGAGGCCAGCGACGAGCGCCGCCAGGAGATCCTGGGGCGGCTGGCCCGCCGGGAGATCACTTCGGAAGAGGCGTTCCGCCTCCTACAAGAAGAGTAACTCGTGGGACAGGCTTTCTAGCCGGCCGGAGTGGCGAGCTGGAAAGCGTGCCCTACTCCTGTAAGAAGAGATTGAGGGTAAGGGAAAGTGGTTTCCAAATACATGATAGGAGGACGAAAGATGTTCGAACAGACTGTTGAGACGTCAGCGGCTCCCCACGTCACCGTGACCGAATGCCTGGGGAACCTGGTCGTGCGGGGGACGGAGGAGCGACAGATCACCATCCAGGTGGAGGCCGAAGCCGAGGAGGTGCTCCTGGAGCGTACAGGAGAATCCTTCACGCTCACAGCGCCTGATGACTGTTTCCTCACCTGTCCCCCGGCTACGACGCTCACCATCGGGACAGTGCAAGAGAACCTGGGGGTCGAGGAAGTAAAGGGGCCGGTCACGGTTGAGACCGTTCACGGCAACGTAAATCTGCGCGCTGTTGGCCCTACCGCACTGGAGCAAACTTACGGCAACCTGGACGCGCACCAGGTGGCGGGAGACCTGCAAGCGCAGGTGACGAAAGGAAACGCACGGGTCCGCCAGGTAGAAGGTGCCCTCCGAATGAGCGAAGTGCGCGGCAATCTGGCAACCGATGGGCTCAGAGGCGGGCTTGCGGCAGAACTGGTGCGCGGGAACAGCCGGCTGGGGCCCCCTTTCTCCCCTGGCCAGGTCTACCGGCTGAGCAATAACGGCAACCTGGCAGTCCTTCTTCCTGACGACGCCAGTCTCCGCATGTCTCTCCGCGCCCGTGGCAGAGTTTACTCTGGCGTCCCAGGCCTGGTGCTGGAGGAGACGGAAGGGGAGACGACAGGCACGCTGGGGGCAGGTGAGGCCAGCCTGGAGGCGCAAGCCCGTGGCAACGTCTTCCTGGAGCCTGCGGAACCGCAGGGGGAACCAGAAGGGGAGATGGAGTTTGACTTTGTACCCGACCTAGAGGAGCTGGAAGACCTGGGAGCACAGATCGAAGCCCGCGTGGGCGAGGCAATGGCGGAGATGGAGGCGCGCCTGGCGGAGGACTTGAGCCGCATAGACAGCGAGGAAATCCGCCGCCGCGTGGAGCGGGCGACGGAGCGGGCAACGGAGCGGGCACGCCAGAAGGCCGAGCGCATGGCGGAGCGGGTTGCCGAGCGAGCACGCCGGGAGGCCGAGCGACAGGCAGAGCGGGCGCGCCAGCAGGCCGAGCGCATGGCGGAGCGGGCGCGCCTGCGGGCCGAGCGGGCCGAGCGGCGCTGGCAACGGGCCAGCGGCCAGCGGCCCCGTCCCGAGCGGGAGCCGGCGACGGACGAAGAGCGCTTGCGCGTGTTGCGCATGGTCGAGGAAGGCAAAGTCACCCCCGAGCAGGCCGCCGAGCTTCTGGCTGCACTGGAAGGGCGATGATCAAACATGAAGAGACTTCGGAAGTCTCAGAAGACTTCCGAAGTCTGAACGATGAAGGGAGATACGATGGAGCACGGTTCGCAACACCAATCCAACTGGAAGGCCCACTTTTTCACCATCTGGGCGGGGCAGGCCGTATCGCTCCTGGGCAGCATGCTGGTCGGATTTGCGCTGGTCTGGTGGCTGACCGAATCCACAGGCTCGGCGACGGTCCTGGCGACGGCCACACTGGTGTGCATCCTGCCGGGGATACTCGTGGGGCCTTTCGCCGGTGCGCTGGTGGACCGCTGGAACCGGCGGACGGTGATGATCGTCGCTGACAGTATCGTTGCGCTGGCGACGGTGGGGCTGGCAGTTCTGTTTTTCACCGGAGCTGTGCGCACCTGGCACGTCTACGCGATCATGTTCATCCGTGCGACGGCGGGCGGGTTCCACTGGCCGGCGATGCAGGCTTCCACCTCGCTCATGGTGCCTGAGAAACACCTGTCGCGCGTGGCGGGCCTCAACCAGACGCTGAACGGTGCCATGAACATCATCTCGCCGCCCCTGGGCGCGCTGCTGCTCGATGTCCTGCCAGTACAGGGGGTCCTGGCCATTGACGTGGTCACGGCCGCGCTTGCCATCACCCTCCTGTTCCTCGTCTATATTCCACAGCCACAATCGCGGCCGGCAGCCGCTGGCGCAGTGGGGCACAAGTTCTCGCTGTGGGCGGACGTGCGCGAGGGGCTGCGCTACGTATGGGGCTGGCCGGGGCTGCTCGCCGTGCTGGTGATGGCGACGGTGATCAACTTCCTGTTCAACCCCGCCTTTTCGCTCATGCCACTCCTCGTCACAAAGCACTTTGGTGGCCAGGCCATCCACCTGGGCTGGCTACAGTCGGCCTGGGGGATCGGCGTGGTGTTGGGCGGGCTGACTCTGGGCGCGTGGGGTGGTTTCCGCCGGCGCGTGTGGACCTCGCTGATGGGCGTGGTCGGGATGGGGGTCGGCACATTGCTCGTTGGCGTGACGCCAGCGATGGCCTTCTGGCTGGCACTGGGTGGCATGTTCAGCGCAGGCTTTATGAACCCGATCGCCAATGGGCCGCTGTTCGCCATGATCCAGGCCAAGGTGGCCCCCGAGATGCAGGGGCGCGTGTTCACGGTGATCCAAAGTGCAGCGTCGGCCATGTCACCCCTGAGCATGATCGTCGCCGGGCCGGTGGCCGACCTGCTTGGCGTGCGCGTGTGGTACGTCATGGCCGGCGCGGTCTGCGCGCTGATGGGGTTGGGGGCCTTTTTCGTGCCGGCGATCGTGCACCTGGAAGACAACCACAATGCGCACACTGCCGTCAAAGAGGGAGCACTGGCAGTGGTTACTGTGCCCGTCTATGTAGAGACAGAGTAAAGCCGCTTCCAGGATAAAAGGTACATGGCAAGCAGATTCGCGCAGATTTTCGCGGATAGAGCAGGTGACTCTCAGGATCTGGAGGTTCGGGCTACGCCAGTGGAGGAGTTGGACACCCGCATTCGTGCGGTACTCTGGTCGTCGTTCGAGAACGCGGAACCCTCGCCGGCAGCGTGGGGTCGCATCCACCGGTACATTCTGGGTTTACGGTGGAGCCCCGGCCGCGAGTTCCAACCTATACAGCACAGCGTGGAGGAATGTGAGATGTTGACCTGGAGCGATGTTCTGGTGCAGAAGGAGTGCCGGAAAGACTTGCTGCGGGAGGTAGAACAGTATCGGCTCGTTCAGCAGGCGTTATCCGGACGCAAGAAGTATCGCCGCTTCTACTGCCGGGCGTTGATCTGGTTGGGGCACCGGCTGGTCGCCTGGGGGTATCGGCTGCAGGAACGGTACAGCGCGGCTACCCCGCTCCCTGAGGCGTTGCACGTGGCGGTTTATCCTCAGGGGTAGTGAACCGATGACTCATACCGAATGGTATTAGCTGTGGCATAAGGAGACAAGGTGCCTCAGGCTATGGCCGGTCTCTGACCGAGCCATTCTGGAGCCTGCGGTCGGAGTGGGCAGCGGGCGTGACCTTGAGACCGGCCCGAGCCCCTAGCTACTATAATCATAGGAGGACCTGTGGAGGAACGATTGCAGATTCTGGAGCTGATCGAGACAGGGGCGATCAGCGTCGAAGAGGGGGTCCGGCGGCTGCAGGCGCTGCCGGGGGACACTGCCGGGGCATCGGAACCACCCGCCGCACTGGCGGGCGTTACTGAGGCACCGGAGCAGCCGGCTGCACCAGCGGATGCTGCCGGTGCAGTGGAACCACCGCTTGCACCAGCGAGTACTGTGGCTGGGCCGGAAGCGCCGGTGGCACCTGCGGCCCGTGTCACCCGCCCGTCGTGGGTGCGCTGGCTGTGGCAGGTCGTGTTCTGGCCGGCGGTCGCGCTGGTGGCAGGGGGTGGGCTGCTGGTGACCGCCGTCTACGCCTGGGGAGTTCCCACTGGATGGCTGGTGTTGGGCTGGCTGCTCTTTGCACTGGGCGTGCTGGGGGTGGTGCTGGGCTGGTGGCTGCAGCGCGCCCACTGGTTCTATCTGCGAGTGCGGGAGCCTGGTTCCAGCATATTCATGGCCTTTCCCTTGCCGCTGGGTCCCATGGCATGGGTGCTGCGCATCGTGCGCCCCTTCGTCCCCCAACTGAAGGAGACGGGGGTGGATGAACTGCTCCTGGCAATGCAGGAAGAGCTGCGCGGCGGAGGCTCCTTCACCGTCGAGGTGAACGAAGACGATGGAGAACAGGTACGGATTTATTTTGGTTAGGAGGCAGAACAATGGCAGTAACAAGTGAGGAACGGATCAAGATCCTCCAGATGCTGGAGGAAGGGAAGGTCACCGCGGAGGAAGCGGCTACCTTGCTGCGGGCGCTGGAAGGGGGACGGCGCACTGGACCGGGAGCGTCCGCACAGCCCGGTGGGAAGCGCCAGTTCCTGCGCATCCAGGTAACCGACATGACGTCGGGGACGGCGAAAGTGAACGTGACCGTGCCGATGGGGCTGGTGGGCGCGGGCTTGCGCATGGCTGAGCGGTTCGCCCCGGAGTTCGAGGGCTTTGACATGCAGGAACTGGAAGAGTTGCTCGCCAGCGGCGCAGGCGGCAAACTGGTGGAGGTGACGGACGAGGAGGACAACGAGCGGGTGGAGATTTATGTAGAGTAGGCCAATCGAGTCTGCTCAGGCGGCCCGAGAATATGACAGCGAATAAGAAGGATTGAACGAATCAGCACTTGATCCCCCTGGTGTGGGACAAGATTCGATCAATCCTACAGATTCGCTGTCATATCCGCATCAACTGGAGGCCGCGCCACCGTGGAACAGGCGGCACTGGGCCGAACCTCCCGGTATGTGGTGATTATTGGTAGTTGCGCACTACCAGCGGCAGGCAGACGATGTGCCTTTCCCCGAAGAGCGCGAAGCGGCCCAGGTGACAGACGGGCACTGCCAGCCAGTTATCGGCGGGGTGGCGCTCGGAGGGGCCACAGGCTGCATCTTCCCAAGCGTTGCCGTTCCAGTACTCCAGCACCAGCGAATCTTCTTTCAGCCCGGTGTTGTAGTGAATGGTGACTGTGACCGGGACGCTGAATACGAAGCCAGGCAGAGACGCGCCACCCCGGTAGGCGTCCAGGTCGAAAGCGTGGCTGGCGAGGGAGAAGCCGGAAGGGTCGGCGTAGGCCGTGGCTGCGAGAGCGGTATATTTCAGGGTGGTGGCCTCGGTCACAGCGTTGGCGGGAACTTCCACCGTGGTAGTGAGGCCGCCAACCGTGGCCGAAATGATGGACGCGGTGGAAGGCTCTGCCGTCGTTTCGGCGGTGGCCCACTCGTCTGCTCCCAGGTCTGGCCCAAGGCCGAAGGGTCGGGCCTCGTCGTCTATGTCCATCTTCACACCTGCTTCCATGCCCAAGTCCAGGGCCGCGGAGCCGGTTGTGATGTGGTAATCATCAGCAGCAAAGGCTGGATCGCCCCAATGTTGGTTCTGCACGATCACAGTTGCCGTCGGTGCTTGCGAGACGGTTATCGGTGTGTTGTACCAGAGGACGCCGTTGACTGTGGCCGTGTGGCCACCGGTGATATTGATACCCAGGGAATGGCTCACCAAGATGGTGTTGGTCAAAGCGACAGTACTGTCCCCTCCCAGGATGTAGACTCCGCTGCCGTCGCCGCCGCTGTTGCGGGCGATGGTAGTGTGGAGCAGGAGAGGTGATGACTCTCGGATCATCAACCCACCACTGCCAGACGTGGCCCAATTATCGGCAATAACGTTGTTGATCAACATAGAGGTACTACCACAACACATATACAGGCCGCCGCCGCCATTCCACCAGTAACCTGTGCCGCTGTCGCTGTTGCCACGAATGACGTTGCCGCTCAATGTGGCATCACCACCCTGTTGGAACAGCCCGCCGCCCATATTTGAGGAAGTGTTGGATATGATAATGTTACCCTCGAGTTCAGGGCCGCCCCAAAGAAACAGCCCGCCACCATTGCCTGCGGCGGTGTTGGAGGAGATCGTGTTCCCCCTCAGCGTGGCAGCGGTTTGGTATAGCCACAGCCCGCCGCCTTCGCCAGCAGTGTTGGCAGAGACCATATTACCATTGAGCGCTGGGGCACCATAATGCAAACACAGCCCGCCGCCGATATGAGCAGTGTTGTTGAACACCTTGTTGTTGTTGAGTGCCGAAGCATGGTTGGCATTCTGGTGATTCAGGTACACCCCGCCGCCGCAATCGAACTCCCAATACCCCCCGCCCATCCCTGCGGCATTCCCGCCCGTGATGCGCAAGCCCTCGATTACAGGCGCAATGTCCCCGATGATGTAGAGTACGCGCCCCTGTCCCTGCGCGTCAAGTGTGGTGAGGTTAGCATCGGGGTTGAATGTCATCCAATTGGTGGTGGTGTAGCCGCCCTGGATGGCCACTGTCTTGCTGATGTAGACCACCTGCGTCACGCCTGCGCGGGTACTCACGCCAGTATAGGTGCCCGCCGCTACCTTGATGATGTCGCCGGGGTTGGCCGCGTCCACTGCTGCTTGTACACTCCCGTAGCAGGGGCTGGCCCCGCTGCAGTTCCCACCAGGAGCTACATAGAGAACACCGGGGTCGGCCCGCACTGGTGTTATCCGACCAGCTAACAGAATCAGAACTAACATCAATGCCAAGCCGCCCAGGAAGGCAACTATGAGCTGCAATTCGCGGTATCTCATCGTAGACCCCCTTTCAGCAGTACAGTAGGAGTTTGACACACCCTGCTGTGTTGCTGCGGCTAACGGCGGAGGCGCGAAGCGCCGACGCCAGCGTCGGCTCCGTGTCACAGTCCCTGGCATCAGGGCGATTCCCCTACCTTGATAGTGTACTGCAATTTTGTGCGAAAGTCAATACCCGATCCAGCAGGAGCACCTTCCGGCGGGAGCGACGCCATCACCAGTCGGATGAGAAAACGCGCGTTGGAAGAACCATCGTGTATTTCCCCATCCGCGGTCTTCTCCCCCGCCACTTGGCAAGAAGCCACGCACGGTGTATACTGGCCAGTCTGAACATAGTCCTCTGTCGCTCAACGCGGACCACAGTCCGCGCCGCAGTCCACTGGACTGTGGTCCGGCGGGAGCGCCTTGTAATGGTATATGACCAAACACACAGCACCCGTTTACCTCTGGCTCCTCTTCATATTGCGCCGCCTGTTGTTCATCGTCGTCGTCGCCGTTGCCATCGTCTACTTCTGCGTGCTCGGCGTGCGCCTTAGCCTCAATTCGGCCTCGCTGGGCCGGCGGCACAGCGCGTGGGAGCTGGCCGGGCCGGCGCTCACGGAGACGGTTGATTTCTTCGCCGGGGCCTTCCGTGGCGACCTCGGTCGTGTCTCCCAGGCAGGCGTCACCCAGCGCACCTGGATGCCGGTGACGCAACTGCTGGCCGATACTTTCACCAGGAGTGCAACGCTCCTGGCATTGTCCATCGCGCTGGCCGCCGTGGTGGGCGTGACCGCCGGCGGGCTGGCCGCCGCCCGGCGGCACTCCGTGCTGTCCCTACCCACCCTCACGCTGACGGTGATCGGCGTCTCCGTCCCCAGCTTCTTCCTGGCGCTATTGCTCCAGGTGGCCGACATCAAGTTCTACCAACGCACCGGCACCGGCCTCTTTCCCATCCTTGGCCTGGGTGGATACCGCCGCAGCCTGATGCCCCACATTGTCCCGCCTGCGCTCGTGCTGGCTGCGCGCCCCCTGGCATACATTACCCGCATCACCTTCGTCTCCATTTCCGAGGTCCTGGGCCGGGACTATATCCGCACCGCCCACGCCAAGGGGTTGGACCGGCGCGTTGTCTTCCAGCGGCACGCGCTGCGCAATGCCAGCGTCAGCATTTTGACCGGGGTCGTCGTCTCGCTCCGCTTTGCCTTGGGTAGCCTGCCGGTGGTCGAGATCTTTTTCAACTGGCCCGGCCTGGGCGTCACCATGCTCAACGCCATTTACGCGCGGGACGCCGGCGTGGTCGCTGCGCTGGCGCTGAGCCTGGGCGTGACCTTCCTCCTGGTCAACCTGGTCGTGGACCTGGTCTATCGCCTGCTAGACCCGCGCCTGCGTGGGGAGGCCGAGGGGGAGAGTGCATGAGGGTACAGGAATTTCTCGCTCGCCTGCTGAATCCTCGCGCCGACCTTTCCCGTCTCCGCGTGGGGCAGGCTTGCCAGCCTGCCAATGCAGACAGAGAAGCACACGTGGGGCAGGCTTTCCAGCCTGCCGAAGCCGTGGGGCAGCCCTCCCAGCCTAGCCATGTGGGGCAGGCTTTCCAGCCTGCCAGAGCACGCCGCCTTCGCCCTCGCCACGTCTTGTTCAATGCCCCCCTACTGATCGGCGGGTTGGTCGTGCTGGCGTTGTTCGTCGGCGTCCTGTTCGGCCCGCTGCTGGCTCCCCAGAACCCCTACCTGCACGGTCGCCGCGCCATCGAATACGTGGACGGCACGCTCCGCTCTCCGCCTTTCCCACCCTCGCCCCAGTATCCGTTCGGCACCGACGAGCTGGGGCGAGACACGTTGAGCATGCTGCTCTACGGCACGCGCAACACGCTGGTGGCTGCCGCCTTCATCGCCATGGCCCGCCTGGCACTGGGGGTGGCCCTGGGCGGCCTGGCGGGCTGGAACGAGGGGCGGCTATTGGACCAGGCCGTGATGAGCGTCATCCAGGTGTTGATCTCGCTGCCCATGCTGCTGGTGGCGATGCTCCTCATCCTGGCGCTCGACATCCGGCGGGGCCTGCCAGTGTTCATCGTCGCGCTGTGTGCTATCGGGTGGGGCGAGATCGCCCAGTACACCCGCGCCGAGTTTATCCGCCTCAAGCAGGAGCCCTTCCTGGACAGCGGGCGAGCGATCGGGTTAAACGCACTGGAGTTGGCGGTACGTCACGTCCTGCCCAACCTCCTGCCGGCGCTGATCGTCATCACGCTGCTGGAGATGGGGGCCGTGTTGATGATCCTGGGCGAACTGGGCTTCGTCGGCGTCTACATCGGCGGCGGCCTGACCGTCCAGATGGACGAGTTTGCCCAACGG
>Ga0172363_10001209_pt1 | contig 20681 bp, 20 predicted proteins | sample LakKivs2_kivu2a2_FD_114541 | JGI IMG/M metagenome (GOLD analysis project Ga0172363, IMG submission 114541) | Sediment microbial communities from Lake Kivu, Rwanda - Sediment s2_kivu2a2 | ecosystem: Environmental > Aquatic > Freshwater > Lake > Sediment | place: Rwanda: Western Province, Lake... | reverse complement strand
TGGCAATAAAGTTGAAGTAGAAAATGCTTAATGATTGATTAATTTTCGGTTTTTAAATAAAAATAGCGGGGGCAAGTTTAATTTGCCCCCGCCTTATTTTTGTGATAAAATTTGGATATGTCCCGCATCTAAGAATAGGATTTTAGGTGGTAACTTAATGGGTTTGACCACATTTCCAATTTTTTAAATTTAATTACAAAGTCTAAAAATTAGTAAATGTTAGTAAATAAAAGAATTTATAATAATTATTCCGAAAAACTTGTTCAGAGAGTAAACGAATTGCATTATGATTATCTTGGCGAAAAATACCACCCTCCTGAAATATTCAATCAAGAAATTGATAGGTGGAAAAGAATAGTTAAGCAATTTTTAAATTCTTCAGATTCAAAAATATTGGTAGACATTGGAACTGGCACGGGGTTCGTCCCGCTTGCAATAGTAGACTTATTAAAAAAAGAAAGCATTTTTATTTGTTGTGATATTTCTCAACAAGTTTTGGAAGTTGCGAAGAATAATATAAGGAAAAAGAGCCCCAGATGCAATTTTAAGTTTGTTAAAATAAAAAGCCAAGTACCGTTCCACTTGCCATTTGAAAGAAATTCCACAAACATTATAACGATAAATTCAGTTCTTCATCATATTAAAGATACAAACACATTTTTAAAAGAAATAGACAGGATATTAAAGCCAAACGGCATCATTTTTATTGGTCACGAACCAAATGAATATTTTTGTGACAACAAATTTTTAAAATACAATTATCTATTTTTAAAAACATTAACAGACCCCAAATTTCTAATAGGAAAAATAGGAGAAAAAACTCACTTAATAAAATTATTTAAATTAGTTTACCATTTTATTTATGGAGAGAGAGGGAAAGAATATGCTGACTATTCGGTGGCTTGTCAAAAAATCAATGAAATATTACTTAACGAAGGCTTAATCGATAAACCGCTGGCACTCGAAGAAATTAATAAAATTGTAGATATAAAAGCAGAAAAAGGATTTAAATTTGATTTACTTTTTCCAAAATACCAATTACTTTATTCTGAAACATACGATCATTTATTTTGGGTCAATATTAATCATTATAGTAATCGTTTTATAAAAAAGTACGATAACTGGTTAAGGAAAAAATTTCCGAAACAAGGCGCGAGTTTTTTCGCGGTTTTTCAGAAATCAAACTAACTAATTATTAAAAACTAAAAAGGTAAAAATATGTCTATTGCTTGGTTTAAAAATCGTCTTACTGATTTAAAGTATTTTATCTGGCTTGCTAAGAATTGGCGCTGTTGGAAGGATGGTAAATATTCTTTAATTCCCTTTTTAAAATATTGGGTCTTATATCCAATACCACGATTATTTTCCGGACGGGAAGAAGCCCCAAATGTTTCTCGAAATATCATATCTCGCTTTAAAGACAAGAATCTTATTATTCCTTTACCAATTAGTTCAACAAATACTTATTGGATAGGACTAAGGGATTCAGTTGATTTTGATGCATTTCGGGAGGTTTGTATAGAAGACCACTATAATTCTTCTCAAATAAAAGCCGGGATGGTTGTTGTAGATATTGGCGCCCATATTGGAACCTTTACTCTCTCGGCCAGTAAAAAAGCTGGTGAAGATGGAAAAGTAATTGCCATTGAGCCGGAGATCAATAATTTTAATCAATTAAAGAGAAATTTAGAAATAAACGAAATTAAAAATGTAATCCCAGCAAATATTGCTTTAAACGATTTTAATGGCGAAAAAGATTTTTTTATTACCAAAGGTTCGGGATGTCACTCCCTTTTTCCTCCTTCGGGCACCCAAATCATTCATAAAGTCCAAATTAATGTTAAAACTTTGGACACCCTCCTTCGAGAATTAAATATAAATAGCGTTGATTTTTTAAAGATTGATACAGAAGGAGCCGAACTTGAAATTCTCAAGGGGGCGAAAGAAACATTATCTAAAAATCCTCAAATGAAAATGGCAATTGCTTCTTATCATTATCCAAATGAGTCTCAAGAAGTTGCAGAATATTTGAAAGAGCTAAATTTTTTCCCGAAGATTCTTCTTGGAATTTTTAAGTTAGTAGTAGTTGAATGAGAATTATTTGGAATAAACTATTCTATAAAAATTAGAAAAGAAATTAAAGAGGGTATTTTTAATCTTTTAATTTGTAAGAAATGTTTGGGTTTCAAATAAAAAATTATGAATCCAAAGGTTAATATTGTTATACCAACTTATAAACGACCCCATTTAATTGGACGAGCTATTCGAAGTATCTTTAATCAAACATATCAAAATTTTGAAATTATAGTTGTAGATGATAGTCCTAATGAGGAGACAGAGAAAGTAGTAAAAAGATTTAATGACAAAAGAATAAGATATATAAGAAATAAAATAAGAAGGGGTTTTTCTGGCGCAAAAAATCAAGGGGCGGAAGAATCGAGCCCGGATTCAAAGTATATTGCTTTTTTGGATGACGATGATGAATGGCTGCCTGAATTTTTGGAGAAAACAGTAAAAATTTTGGAAGAAAAAAAAGATATTGTGATGGTTACTACTTACGCAGAATTAAAAAGCCAAAGTGGGAAAAAGATTAGAATGACTCATTGTGAGTGTAATAATTTTTGGAAAACAAGTATTGGGAATGGTTGTGTGATTAGGAAAGAGATATTTGATAAAGAAAACATTTGGTTTGATGAAAAAATGTTATTTGAAGATTTGGATTTTGGAATCAGGGTTTTAAAAAATCATAAATGGGAGTGTATACCCGAAGCATTACGGATATATTATGGGTACCCTACTATTAAAGGAGAATCTCACTCAACTTCTTTTACTCCCAAAACGCCCACGGAAGAAATAGAATATTTTTATAAAAAAAACTACCCCATTTATAAAGAGGCCGGCAGAGAAGCAGTAGGGTATATACATTTTATAACCGGAAAAACTTTTTGTCGGGCAGGAAAAATAAAGGAAGGGAAATCTCATCTTTGGATGGCTGTTAAAGCCTATCCCCGCCCTGAATATATTTTTTATTATCTTTTAGCCCTATTTTTTCCAAGAGCCTTTCAAAACCTCCCCTTGATAATTTTAAAACATAAAATTTCCAACATTAGTTTAAATTTTCATGAAAATATTAGACTTAGGTTGCGGAAAAAATAAAATAAAAAGAGGAGATGCAGTTGTGGTCGGGGTAGATATTGAACCTGATAGCGGAGCAGATGTAATTCATAATTTAAATAAATTTCCTTATCCTTTTAAAGATAACGAGTTTGATGAAATAATCTGTTTTGATATTTTAGAACACCTTAAAGATATTCCTGCTGTGATGAAGGAGATTCATCGAATAGGAAAAAAGGGCGCAATTGTTAAAATTAGAACTCCCCACTTCAGTAGTCCTTATACTTCAATAGATCCTACTCATCTTCGCGGATTCAGCGTTTTTTCCTTTGATTGTTTTTGTAAAAACAAACAAATAATCCCTCATAATATTAATTGGGAATTATTTTTAATTAAAAAAAGAAAGATAATCTTTCCAAAACTGACGAGAACTGTTGGAATTTTGATAAACTTATTAGCGAATAAGTTTCCTCTAAGATACGAGCAGTATCTTTCTTTTTTATTTCAAGCTGAGAATATATATTTAGAGCTGGAAATTACCAAATAAAACCTGTTATGACGAAAATATTACATGTTTATACTCATACAGCCATGGGAGGGGGAGAAACTATGCTTCTTCGTTTGCTGGATGGATTAAATAAAAATAGATTTCTGCCGATAATGGCTTGTTCTCAAGAGAACTCGAGACTGATTAAAGAATTGGGAGTAAGAGAAATAAGAACTTTTCTATTAAAAACCAAAAATCTAAGTACAGAAAATAAGTTTTTTAAAGCTGTTTTTCAGCTACCCAACTTTTTAAAGCTTAATTTCCAAATAGTTCGGATAATCAAACAAGAAAAGCCAGACGTTTTACAGGCTGGTCTTTTTTATTCGGCTCTTTTTAGCATCATTCCAGCAAAAATATATAGAAAACCATTTATTTGGATAGCGCAAACTCCAAGCGATTTGTTAAGATATAGAATATTAACGAAATTTCTTATTTGGGCTTCAGATAAAACCATTTTAACTTGCAAGGATTTTATAAGATTAGCAAAAGAAAATGGCTTTAATACTGAAAAACTGAAAGTCATTTATACCGGCTTAAATCTGGCTGAATTTTATCAAAAAGAAAATTCAAGAAATGAAATAGAAATAAATGGTAAGAAGATAAAGAAACCGATAGTGGCAATGGTGGGTAGATTTGACAGATATCAAAAAGGACATCAATATTTTATAGAAGCAGCAAAAATAATTAACGGGAAAGTATCAAATGTAAATTTTTTAATTATAGGTGGGACAGTCAATGCTGAAGAAGAGAAATTTAAAAAAGAATTAGAAGAGAAAGTTAAAAAATTGGGACTTTCTAATCAAATTGTATTTACCGGATTTTATCCCGATTTGATTTATTTGCTTTCCAATATAGAGGTTGTGGTTATACCATCTTTGTACGAAGCTCCTTCGGCAGTGGCTATGGAAGCCATGGCTATAAAAAGGCCGGTAGTGGCTAGTAACATTGGTGGAATTCCCGAAGTGGTAGTCGACGGAGAAACTGGGTTTTTAGTCCCACCTAAAAATCCCGAAGCAATAGCTGAAAAGGTTATTTTTTTATTAAAAAATCCTCAAAAAGCAAAGGAAATGGGAGAAAAGGGCTATCTTAGAGTGAAGGAAAATTTTACTCAAGAGAAACTGGCAAGAGAATACGAAAAAATATACATTAATTTATTAAAAGAAATAAATGGCGGTAATTAATTTATTTAAGGTAGGGATAAAATAATTTTTGCAAATTTTTAAATTTAGTGTATAATTTTTAAAGAGGAAATGAAAAATATGAAAAATCTTCCGAAAATTGAAACAGCAATTATTTTGGCCGGCGGGCGAGGAAGGAGGATGATAAATTTTTCTGTCCTACCCGATGCTTTAAGAGAACAAAGCTTTGACTTAGAAAAAATGCATAAATCGATGGTTCCGGTAGCCGGTAAGCCTCTTTTAGAACATACTCTTTTATGGCTTAAAAAATGGGGGATAAAGAAAATAGTGCTTGGAGTGGGTTATCAAAAAGAGAGCATTATAAACTATTTTAAGGACGGGAAGAAATTGGGAGTGAAAATTACTTATAACGAACATAATCCAGAAGGGGGCACGGCTGATGCTCTAAAAGAAGATATTGAAAAATCAAAAATAAATGACAACTATTTTTTTGTCACGAATGCAGACCAGCTAACCTCTTTTCCTTTAAAAAAGTTAATTGAAGTTTGCTTTTCGGGTAAAACTCGACCCATTGCCACCGTTGGACTGGTTTATCCTACTTTCCCTTTTGGTAAAGTAGAGTGGAATCCCAAAAGCCAAATGATTATCAACTTCAAAGAAAAACCGATTGTTAAAATCCCCACTAATGCTGGGATCTATCTTTTCTCTAAAGAGATTAAATCATATCTTAAAGGCGATTTAGAGAAATATACCTTCCCCATTTTAGTGAAAAAAAATAAAATTGAAGGATGCCTTTATAAAGGGTTTTGGGATACTATTAATACAATCAAGGATTGGGAACGTATAAATAATCAGCTAAATAATCAACTTTAAAAATATGGCAAATAATAAAAAAACTCTTCTTATTACAGGTACAACCGGATTTATCGGTTCACACTTGACTCCGCGATTAGTTGAAAAATATCAGGTAGTGGCCATTGCACCCCCAAGCGATATAGGAATGCGACCCCTTCCTAAAAATGTTTCTGTTGAATATGCAGACTTAGATAACTTTGAGAGAATAAAAGAAATTTTACTAAAAATTGAGCCCCAAATAATAGTTCATTTAGCCGCCGTTACACCTGTTCGCCATTCTTTTGAAAACCCTTATATTTACCAGAAAATTAATTACTTAGCCACGATTAATTTAGTAGAGTTGGCAACTAAGATTAAAAACCTTGAGAAATTTATTTTTGCTTCTACTATGGAAACCTACGGTTGGCAGCCTGTTAGAAAACCGTTTACAGAAAATTTATCTCCCCATCCCGATAGTCCTTATTCTGTATCAAAGTTGGCTGCTGAAAAATATATCCAAATGTCTGCCAGAGCTTTTGGTCTTCCAGCAATCATTTTAAGACTATGTAACACTTTTGGTCGAAAAAATGAAAGGGGTTATATTGTAGAATACATTATTACAGAAATGCTAAAGGGAAAGAGTCCTCAGCTTGGTACTCCAGAAGTGGTTAGAGACTTAATGTATATTGATGACCATGTAAATGCCTACATGAAAGCACTTGATTTTGAATTGCCTGAGATGGAATCAACGAATCGAATTTTAGAAAAAAATCCAATAGCTTTTACTTTTAACATTGGGAATAGTTATGAGTTTACAATGCGAGAGATTGCCCAGAAAATAGGGGAAATGATTGGATTTGAGGGGGAAATTAAAACGGGTTTTCCAAAAGATTATCCTTGGCGTCCCTCTGTTGCTCCTTATCTTAGTGTAAATGCTAGTTATGCTCGTCAATTACTTAAATGGAAGCCAGAAGTTTCTTTAGAAGAAGGACTTCGGAAAACTATTGGATACTGGAAAGAAAATCTATGAGAATAGGTATTGATGCGAGATTATTAGAGAGTGAAATGACCGGTATAGGTCGACTTCTTAGAGAAGTTTTAGACCGTATTCCTTTGTTAGATAAAAATAACGAATATTTTTTATTTTCTTTTGCTGAATTAGAAAATTATAGAAAGAAATGCTTTGAGATTATACCAACGGGGCGAAATAAATTAATCCCCCCTAAAGTTTATTCCCCCATTTGGCTAAATTTTATCTTGCCTCGCTATATAAAAAAAAATAATATAGATTTGTTTTTTTCCCCAAGCGCCTTAATTCCTCAAAGTAATCTTAAATATAAAAGCATTGTTCTTGTCGGCGATGTTTTTCATAAAGTAAATAAAAGATTTCACCCTTTCTTCTACAGAAAGTATTTAGATTTATTTTTGAATTCTTCGATGGAAAAAAGTGATTTGGTTTTAACCATCTCACAAAATTCAAAAAAAGACATAATAAATTTTTATAATATTCCCGAAAAGAAAGTTAAGGTAGTCTATCTAGCCGCAGATGAGAAATTTAAGCCTCGGTTATTAACAATAGAACAAAAAGAATATCTAATCAGAAAATATAATTTACCTTCTCGCTTCGTTCTTTACGTTGGTATTATAGATTTTAGAAAAAATATCGATGGCATAATAGAAGTAGCTGATATTTTGGTAAATAAGAAGAAAAAAGATATTTATTTTGTTTTAGCTTGTGGAACACCTTTTCGATATAAATCAGTTATCGGAAGAAGCCAAAAAATAAAAAAAGGACACTTCATTTTTTTAAAGCATGCAGAATCAAAAGACACTCCTTTTATGTATAATCTCGCTGACATTTTTTTCTTCCCATCTTTTTATGAAGGTTTTGGTTTACCGCCGTTGGAGGCAATGCAATCGGGTATTCCGGTTATAACTTCTAATACATCTTCTTTACCAGAAGTTGTGAGTGAGGGGGGGATTATGCGAGAGCCAAATGATTATGAAGGTTTCGCTAATGATATTTTAAAGCTACTAGAAGATAAAAATTTTTACCAAGAGATGAGAAATAAAGGAATTGAACAGGCAAAAAAATTTAATTGGGAAAACACAACAAAAGAAATTATAAAATTATTTAATCAAACCTATGAGACCCAATAAAAAATTAGAACCAATAAAACATTTTATGACAGGGGGAGCCGGTTTTATCGGCTCCCATTTAGTGGATAGGTTACTCGAAGAAGGTAATAAAGTAACTGTTTATGACAGCTTAGCCTTAGCTTCTGTTGATAACATTAAACAGCATTTTGGAAAAGAAAATTTTAAATTTATTAAAGCCGATTTGCTTGATTTCAACACTCTAAAAAAGGCAATGACGGAACATGAAATCATCTGGCATTTAGGGGCAAACACCGATATTCCCGGCGGAAACAGAATGACTGATTTGGACCTTAAAAATTGTACTATCGCCACTTGGAATGTTTTAGAGGCAATGCGACAGCTCGGAATTAATAAAATTTTATTTACTTCCAGCGCTTGTGTTTACGGGGATGCACCTCCAATATCACTCAAAGAAACTTACGGGCCTCTTTTACCAATTTCTCTTTATGGTGCCGGAAAACTGGCTGGCGAAGGATTAATGAGTACCTATTCTCATCTTTTTGGAATTCAGGCTTGGATTTTCAGATTTTCCAATGTGGTCGGAGGAGGAATGGATCACGGGGTTATTTTTGATTTTATCCAAAAATTAAGAAAAAACCCAAAAGAACTGGAAATTTTAGGAGATGGTAAACAGGAAAAACCTTTCTTTTTGGTGGAAGATTGTATTGAAGGAATGCTTCAGGCTTTTAAAAACTCAAATAGCCAATGCGAGGTCTATAATTTAGGTTGTGAGTCTTTTACTTCCATAACCAGAGTTGCCAAAATTGTAGCTGAAGAAATGGGGTTAAAAGATGTTAAGTTTAAATATACCGGCGGGAAAAGAGGTTGGCCTGGAGATGTGCCAGTGGTTCACTACAATATTGATAAAATGAAAAAACTCGGCTGGCAACCGCGATATACCTCGGATGAAGCAGTCAGAATTGCCACTAAAAGAATATTAGAAGAAGGTAGAATGTAAAATGAAGAATGTATAATGTATAAAGCATTGAAGATCCATAATACTTTATACTTTTTCTATGAGAACTGTTGTAACCGGTGGAGCCGGTTTTATCGGCAGCCATTTGGTAAAAAAACTTGTAGAGGAAGGTAGAAAAGTTATTGTGATAGACGATTTATCTAGCGGGAGTTTAGAAAATTTATTTGATTTGGATTTAAAACCCGCTGATTTTGAATTTAAAAAACTGGATTTGACCGATTATCATCAAACCTTAGAAGCTTTAAAAGGGGGAGATGTTGTTTTTCATTTAGCTGCCAGAATAGGAGGAATAAAGTTTCTTCATGGCAGTGAATCAGCCGAATTTTTAGCCATTCAAGAAAATCTGGCCATTGATGCCAATGTTTTCAGGGCTTGTCTGGAAAGAAAAATAAAAAAAATTATCTATCCTTCAAGCTCAGCTGTTTATTCTTTAGATAAGCAATATTCTTTTGGCACCGTTTTTTTTGAAGAGGATTTGTCTCTCGAATCAAAAGTAAAAGACCCAAAATTTAGATTTAAAATTTCAATTAATCCAGATGGCGGTTACGGTTTAGCAAAACTTTTAGCCGAAATTCAGCTCAATTTAATGAAAAACACGAAAGTAGGAATAGCCCGGATTTTCAATGTCTATGGCGAAAACGAGCCTATTGGAGAAAGAGCCCATGCTATCTTTGACCTTATTCGCAAAACAATTAATTACCCCAAAGAAGAGTTCGTAATTTGGGGAAATGGCAGCCAGACCAGAGATTATATTTATGTTATAGATTGTGCTGATAGCTTAATAAAACTGGAAGAGAAAATCTCGGAAAATTCTCCTTTAACTTTGAATATTGGTTCAGGTAGAGCTACTTCTATTAAAGAAATAGCTGAGGAAATAATAAAAATTTCAGGAAAAGATATAAAACCGATATATGATTCTGCAAAACCGGTTGGGCCACTGAGTCGCACAGCAAATATAGAAAAAGCCAAAAATCTATTGGATTGGCAACCAAAAGTTAATATGGAAGAAGGACTGAAAAAAACCTATTTTTGGGTTCAAAAGAAATTGTTTAAATAAATATGGAAATTATTTTCTGGCTTTTAGTTTCCTTAATTTTATATTGTTATTTGGGTTACCCTTTAATTCTAATTATCTTAGGATTGCTCTTCGGAAAAGAAATAAAAAAAGAGGAAATTACACCCCATGTTTCTTTATTAATTCCCGTTTATAACGAAGAAAAAATAATTCAAAAGAAAATTGAAAACAGTTTAGAATTAAATTATCCAAAAGAGAAATTAGAAATAGTGGTGGCTTCAGAATCGGATGACAGAACAAATGAAATAGTTAAAGAATATGAGAATAGGGGAGTGAAGCTCATTGAATTTGCAGGCAGGGAGGGGAAACAATACACGATTTATAGAACAACCCCAAATTGCCAGGGAGGGATTATTGTTTTAACCGATGCCAACGGGATGTTTAAAAAAGATGCCCTAAAAAAATTGGTTAGAAATTTCGCCGACCCAAAAATTGGCTGCGTTTCCGGGGAATTAAAATATATTAATCCTCAAAAAAAATCGATTGGAGAAAACGAGGGGATTTATTGGAAATACGAGGTCTTTATAAAAAAACTGGAAAGTAAAATTCAGTCGGTTTTAGGAGCAAATGGTTCTATTTACGCCTTTAAAAAAGAACTTTACAGTCCTTTATCAGAATATCGGGGAGATGATTTTGAACTGCCAATTCGAGTAGCTCAGCAGAGATATGGAGTAGTCTGGGAACCAGAAGCCATTTCTGAAGAAGAAGTTTATCCCGAAACTGTCAAAGAATTTAAAAGGAAAGTAGTAATTATTGGCTGGCATTTTCCCGGTGCCTTAATGCTACTTAGAGAAAGTTTTAAAAAAAATCAGCCACTTTTAGTCTTTCAATTGATTTCACACAAAATTTTGAGGTGGCTGATAGGATTTTTTTTGATTTTTATGTTTTTAAGCAATATTCTTTTGTTAGATAATCCTTTTTATTTAATCTTTTTTATTGGCCAGATTATCTTTTATTCTTTAGCTATTTTCGGTTACTTACTTGATATAAGGGGAAGGAAACTAAATAAATTAGTTAATTTAGCTTATTATTTTTGTATGGTAAATTTAGCGGCCTTAATTGGGGTAATGAAAGGAATACTCGGCAAACAAAAACCAACCTGGGAAAAGGTCCGCTAGTTACTCTTTTCTGAAAAATAAATTGAAGGTTTTGAGTAAAATTCTGAGGTCGAGCAATAAGGAGCGATTTTTAAGATAATAGAGGTCGTATTGGAATTTTTCAAAACTATCCATTACACTTCTTCCGTATCTAAATTTTATTTGAGCCCAGCCGGTAAAGCCAGGTTTTATTATATGCCGCAGATGATAATAGGGGATTTCTTTTTCTAGTTGAACCACAAATTCCGGTCTTTCTGGTCTGGGACCGACTAAACTAATATCTCCCTTTAAGACATTTAACATCTGGGGGAGTTCATCTAAATGAGTTCTTCTTAAAATTCTCCCAACATTATTTATCCGAGTATCTTCTTTTTCTGCCCAGACTGCCTTTGTCTCTTTTTCTGCGTCCTTGCACATTGATCTGAATTTTGTTAACAAAAAGGGAATTCCTGCTTTTCCAATTCTTTCTTGAGAGTAAAATATCGGTCCTCGGTCTTCAAATTTGATGGCTATGGCAATAAGGGGCCAGAGGGGAAAGGTGCAAAAAAGTAAGAGGGAAGCTAAAACAACATCTATTATTCTTTTTAATTTATCATAAAATCCCTTTTCTCTTTCTCTGAGGTTTTCTAAAAACCAGATTTGGTTGACAAAAGATATTGGAATTTTCTCGCAAATTATTTCATAAGCCTGAGCGAGGTCAATAAAATTTAATTTTAAAGAAAGACACTGATAGAGGTTTTTGACAAGAGGGGAGTCAGGCAGAAGATTTTCAGCTAAAATTAAGGTGTCAATTTTTTTCTCTCGAATTTCCTCAGAAATATCTTTTTCCGGGTCAAAAAAGGCGGTTAATTTATAACCCAGATGAGGGTTTTTTTGAATGGCTATGGCTAATTCTTCTGACTGAGGGCCCATTCCAATCATTGCCACTTTGTTTTGAAAGTGAGAAGAAAATAAAGAGTAAAAAAACTTTCTCCAGCCAAGAGTTAAAACTCCAAAAATTAAAACATTAAAAAGTAAATTTGTTTTCGGAGTAATTCCAAAAAAGGGAATAAGATAGAAAAAAGTTATTCCAAGGGCTAAGCTAAATCCGAGACCAGTCAGGATTCGAGTATAAAAAACAAAAGGGGTTCTAAAAAGACCAAGATCATAAAAGCCAAAAACGTAAAAAATAATTAGCCAAAAAAGATAAAGAATTGAAAAAGGTAGAAGATGATTTAAAAACACTTCCCAGGTAAAGCCGCCCCAGAAGCCAAAAAATAAAGCAATCAATAAAGAGAGATAGAGCAAAAAAATATCCCCAATGATAAGGAGTATTTGGCGGAATTTCACATTCATTATATTTCATTTTAGAGCAAATTTGTGATAAAATCAAAAAAGAATAAAATAATATTATGGGAAAGAGGTCAAGAGAAAAAAGAGAGAGGATGGGAAGAGAAGAAATTGAGCCACGAGAAGAGAAAGAAGAAGGAATCACCTCTTTTTTGGTAGAGATTATTAGATGGGCAACCTATTTAATTTTATTTGCTCCGCTTATCATAAGTGGCGAATATTTTTTCCCTTTTGTTGGACCCAAAAGCCTTTTTTTTATGGGTCTGGTGGAAATTATTTTTTTCACCTGGCTTTTCTTAGTAGTTTTTAACCCCAAATACCGACCCCGATTTAATATTTTATCAATAGCCCTAATTTTATTTTTAGTCGTTTTAATTTTGAGCACCGTCTTTGGAACAGATATTTCTCGAAGTTTTTGGTCAAAATATGAAAGGATGACCGGTCTTTTAATGTGGTTTCATCTCTTCGCCTTCTTTTTGGCGATTTCTTCGACTTTTAAAGAAAAATCCGATTGGTTTAAGATTTTTGAGGTTTCAATTTCTGCTGCGATTTTAATAAGTTTAATTAGCTTATTTATAAAAGCAAATCCAAGTGCAGCCGGTATGTTAGCTGCTTCTCGAGGAGGAGCAACTATTGGAAATAGTTCTTTTATGGGTACTTATTTGCTCTTTAACATTTTTTTAGCTCTGTATTTAATCTTTAAAACAGCTGGCGGGCTAAGAATATATTCTGGAATTTCTCTGGCAATAATTTCTATAGCTTTATTTTTAAGCGATGCCAGAGCAGCAATTCTTTCTCTTTTGGGAGGATTAGTTTTATTATTTTTACTCTGGCTCATTTTTTGCAAAAAAGGAAGTTTAAAATTTGCTGGTATTTCTCTTTTGATAATTTTTATAATTGGAGTTTTAGGCTTAATGTACTTTTCTTTGCAGCCCGGGAGTTTTGTTTATCAAAAATTTGTTCAAATGGCTTCCAAATCGCGGCTGGTTGTCTGGGGAATAGCCTGGAAAGGATTTTTAGACCATTCTTGGCTTGGCTGGGGACCGGAGAATTTTGAGTTAGTTTTTACTAAATATTTTGATCCCCGACTTTTCCTTTCTGAATATGGAGGAGAGATCTGGTTTGACCGAGCCCACAATATTGTCTTTGATACCTTAGTCGCTTCCGGAATTTTTGGCATGATTTTTTATCTCGGAATTTTTGCTACCGCTTTTTATATCTTATTGAAAAAATTTCTCCAACAGAGAATTGACTTTCTGATTTTGGGTCCCTTTTCAGTAATTTTAATCTCCTATTTTGTTCAAAACCTTACCGTCTTTGATATGGTCAATAGTTATTTAATGTTCTTTTTGGTTTTAGGATTTATGGGAAGCATTAATCAGGAAACCATCCCCAGCCAAAATTACGCGACCCGGTCGCGTAGTAAGATTGGGTCTTTGGTTAAGAAATTAATTTCAGTAATTATTTTAATTTTTTTCTGTTTTTCTCTCTTTAAATTTGTAATTCAACCAATTAAGGCCGATGCCTATACAATAGATGCCATCCAATCCCCGGATCCCAAAGAAAGAATTTCTTTATATAAAAAGACTTTAAATACTTCTCCGATTGGGAAATATCAGGTTAGAGAAATGTTTGCTGACACGGCAATAAATTTTATTCAGAGTGAAGCAGCGAAAAATGTTTTGGTAAATGATTTAAAATTAGAACTTGATTTTGTCAGTGAAGAATTAGAAAAAAGTATCAAAGAATCTCCTTTAGATTTTCGAGCCTATCTTAAACTGGGCGAAGTTTATAATGTTTATGTTCAAATTGACCCGTCAAAAATTTCTCAAGCAGAAACCGCTTTAGAAAAAGCTCTCGAGCTTAGCCCCACTAATCAGCAGGCCTATTGGGCTTTGGCTCAGACCCGGGTTTATCAAGGGAGATTTAATGAAGCCCTTTCTTTAGCTGAAAAGGCAGTAACCTTGGAACCAAGAGTGGCTAATTCCCATTTGATAGTAATTCAGATAGCTAAATTTATGGGCAACGAAGCTCTAGCCAAAGAAAAAGCCGAGAGAGCTATTAAAATCGATCCTTCCTGGGAATCAAGAATTAAAGAAATTTTAGGAGGATAAAAAGGACTTGAATAATACTCCAAAATATAAATAATTTGGGAGGCCACTTGACAATAAGTTTTAATTTTGCTAATATTTAATTGTGAGTACGCCGAAAGGCAACTCCGCTAAGTCGACAGCAAGTCCCACTCGAGCGGGACTTGTTGTTTTTTTAATAATAAAAATATCTGGGTTGCTTAATCTTTAGAAATTGGCTAAAATATAATTGGGCCGGGAGGAGAGTACTCACAAAAGACTTTGAATAGGAGTTAACTCTCCCGGCCCATTTAGTTTGTGGTAAAATGAAATAATGAAAATCGAAAAAGAATTGCCAGGAGTTAAAAAAAATATCCTTTTAAAAAACTATACTACTTTTCGAATTGGGGGGCCAGCGAAATATTTTTTTCCAGCTAAAACAAAAAGGGATTTAATTTTAGCGGTAAAGATAGCAAAAAAATTTCGGTTGCCATTTTTTGTTTTGGGCGGAGGAAGCAATTTGTTGGTTTCGGACAAAGGATTTAAAGGATTGGTTATTAAAATTCTAAATTCTAAATTCGAAATTCTAAATGGGGCCCGCCGAAGGCGGGAGGATGGAGGGAGGGTGTCGTCTAAGATTTTTACTGAAGCAGGAACATTACTTGGGCAGTTAGTAAACGCTACAACAAGAGTTGGACTAACGGGATTGGAGTGGGCGGTGGGGATTCCGGGAACAGTTGGCGGTGCAGTTAGAGGAAATTCTGGTGCTTTCAGAAAATCGATGAAAAACATTATCAAAACAGTTGAAGCTTTTAATACGAAAACTGGGAAAATTAAAATTTTAAAAAACAAAGATTGTAAATTTGGTTACAGAGATAGCATTTTTAAAAAAAATAAAAACTTAATAATTCTTTCTGCAATGCTTCAGCTAAAAAAAGGAAACCAAAAAAAGATAAAAAATAAAATTCAAAAAAATTTTGAGCAAAGAAAAAAAACGCAACCATTGAATTTCCCTTCAGCTGGCAGTGTTTTTAAAAATCCTCAAGGTTTTTCAGCTGGAGAGTTGGGCGAAGAAGATAAATCTTCTTCTTCAGCCTTCGCTGCCGCTCGGCTAATTGAAGAGTGCGGATTAAAAGGAAAAATGATTGGAAATGTTAAAATTTTTGAAAAACATGCCAATTTCATTGTCAATTTAGGAGGAGGAAAGGGAAAAGACGCGATGGGATTGATAAAAATAATAAAAAATAGGGTAAAAAAGAAATTTGAAGTAGTTTTGGAGGAAGAAATCCAGTTTTTAGGATTTTAAAAATTGAAAATTTTAAAAAATGACTTATCCACACTTGACAAACTTTCTTGAAATGAAAAAATAAAGTAAGAAATGCAAATAGCGGTCGACTATTTGCTCAAAATCTTTTTAAAATATTTAAAAAAATCTCATGGCAAAGAAGAAGAAAAAGAAGAGATAAAGTTTTCTTACCCCGCCCCCTAAGTGCGTTGAAAATTTATTTACTTATCGAAGTAGAAAATAAATTTTATTTAATTTTAAATCAAACATTTTCAATGAGCATAGGGGGCGGGGTTTGTTTTTAATAATGAAAATTGTTATAATGAGTCTTGCTCGATATATCAATCCCTATGAAGATTGTTATCAAAACAAAAAACTTGGAATTAAATCAATCTTTAAGGAATTTTATTGAAGAAAAAATAAATTCTCTTGAAAAATTTGCAAAAATTTTACATAATGAAAAATATTTTGATTATTTCTTTGGTAAAGGAAGACCAAAAGTGGAAGCCTGGGTAGAAATTGGAAAAATAACCAGACATCATCAAAAAGGTCCTGTTTTTCGGGCTGAATGTCAAATGAGACTTCCGAAAAGAAGTTTGAGGTCAACTGCCGAAGGAGAGAATTTAAAATTAACCATCACCGAAATAAAAGATGAATTGCAAAGAGAATTAAAAGAATATAAAAAAAAGTTGACTGCAAAAACTAAAAGAGGAACCAGAGTTTTAAAAAAAGAATTAAAATTATCTCCCTCGGCCAGGTTTTACCGAAAATGGAGAATGAGAGAAGAAGGAATATGAAGAAAATTTATGGAAAAGAATTAATTTTGGATCTCTTTGGATGTGACCCGAAAATTATTCGGTCAAAGAAAAAAATTTTGGAATATTCAAACAAAATTTGTAATTTGATAAAAATGAAAAAATATGGTAAACCAATTTGTGAAAGATTTGGTTTTGGAAAAGATTTTACTGCTGGTTTCTCTTTAGTCCAGTTGATAGAATCGAGTTTAGTTTCTGGTCACTTTTCTGAACTCTGGAACCGAGCCTTCATTGATATTTTTTCTTGTAAATTATTTGATGAGAAAATAGCTACCAATTTCACCAAAAAATTTTTCAAAGCGAAAAAAATTAAAAATCGAGTTTTAATTCGTTAATCGCTTTTTGTTTCACTCTTTGTTTTTTCCCGAAAAATATTTCGGGATTAGCTGAGAGAAGTTCAGAACTTCTCTGTGGTGGGCGAAGAGAACTTCGTTCTCCTCTTCACCTTCGCCCCGCCCCGCTCCGCGGGGCGGGGCTCGGTAAGCGATTAACTAAAAATATGACAAAGAAAACAAAGAGATCCATTCAATGGGTCAGGGACAAAAAAATAAAATATGCCGGAATTCACTTAATTGCCGAATTTTGGGGAGGAAAAATTATTGAGGACCCAAAGGAAATTGATAAGATTTTGATTTTGGCAGCAAAAAAAGCCGATAACGCTCCTTTAGAAGTAACTATTCATAAATTTCAACCTCAGGGAATAACCGGGGTTGTTTTATTGGCTGAATCTCACATCGCAATCCATTCATGGCCGGAAATAAATTATATTGCTGTCGATATCTTCAGCTGTGGCGAAAAAGCTACACCCTATAAAGCCATCGATTATTTAAAAAAGAAATTTAAACCTAAAAAGGTTGAGATTCAAAAAATAACGAGAGGGAAAATAAGATGAAAAAGAAACTTCTTTTTGGTCGCCGCCCACCCACCACCCAAACTTGGTTTTTTGAAGATTTTATTCCAAAGGAACAAACCTCTTTTACTTTTGGGGTTATTATATTGAAAGAAATCTATTCTGGAAAAAGCCAGATTCAGAAGATTGAGATTTTTGATACAAAAGAATTTGGTAAGATTTTAGTTTTAGATGGGCTAGTTCAACTTTCAACAAAACATGAATTTATCTACCATGAAATGCTGACCCATCCAGCCTTTTTTTATCACCCAAAACCAGAAAGAGTTTTAATAATTGGTGGGGGAGATGGCGGTGCGCTACGTGAAGTGGTAAAACATCCGGTCGAGACCATTTTTTTAGTTGATATTGATAAAAAAGTGATTGAGATTTCAAAGAAGTATTTACCTTCTCTTTCTAATGGTGCTTTTAACGATAGAAGATTAAAAATATTCAATGAAGATGGGTTGAATTTTGTTAAAAAATATAATAATTTTTTTGATGTAATAATTAATGACTCGACAGACCCACGTGGTTCTTCAAAGGTTCTTTGGAAAATCGGATTTTACAAAGATATTTCTCGGGCCCTAAAAGAAAACGGAGTTGCCGCTTTCCAAACCGCTTATTTTCGAGAAAAATTTGCCAAAAAAGCTAGAAAAAAAATAAAAAAAGCTTTTACATTTTTTAAAATTCATAAAGCCCACGTTGGCTGTTTTCCCTTTGATGAACACACTTTTTCTTTTGGTTCAAAGAAGATTGATTTTGATAAAGTTACTTTTGAAGAGATAAAAAAGAAATACAAAAAACTCAACCTCCAAACCAAATATTACTCTCCAGAAATTCACTTTTCCTCAGCGGTTTTGCCAAAATATTTGAAATACTAAAAATAATCAACACCCGAGATTGATTAAGAAAAGGAGTTAAGCTCCTTTATTTTTTGGAGAAAAGTTATACAATAAGAAGATATCATGTCAATAATTACGAAAATTTTAGGGGATGCCAATGATAAATATTTAAAGAAGGTTCAACCCTTGGTTGATAAAATAAATTCACTCGAAAAGGAATTCGAGGGCTTTTCTAATGAGAGATTAACAGAGAAAACCGGAGAATTTAAAGAAAGGTTAAGAAAAGGCGAAACTCTCGATGATATTTTACCCGAAGCTTTTGCTCTAGTTAGAGAATCTGCCAAAAGAACACTTCATCAAAGACATTTTGATGTCCAGCTAATTGGCTGACTAGTTTTACATCAAGGGAAAATTGCTGAAATGAAAACAGGAGAAGGAAAAACCTTGGCTGCTACTTTGCCTTTATATCTAAATGCTTTAGAAGAAAAGGGATGCCACTCAGTGACAGTTAATGATTATTTAGCCAGAAGGGATACTGTCTGGATGGGACAGATCTACCACGCTTTAGGATTAACTGTTGGTTGCCTGAATCACGAACAATCTTTTTTATATGACCCAGATTACAAAAAACCCCCCGAGGGAAAAGAAAAAATGAGAGATGAGCTGGGCTCTTTTTATGTGGTCGAAGATTTTTTAAGACCCTGCCAGAGATTAGAAGCTTATTTAGCTGATATTACTTATGGAACAAATAATGAATTCGGCTTTGATTATTTAAGAGATAATATGGTTTATGATTTATCTCAGAAATCGCAGAGGGGATTTCATTATGCCATTATTGATGAAGTTGATTCAATTTTAATTGATGAAGCCAGAACCCCTTTAATCATTTCGGCTCCAGATACCGAATCTTCAAAATGGTATCAGGAATTTGCCAGAATTATTCCGAGACTAGATCCAAAAACCGATTACGAAATTGATGAGAAAATGAGAGCAGTAACCTTGACCGAAAATGGGATAAATAAAATTGAAAAAATTTTAGGAATGGGAAATATTTATGAAGAAAAGGGAATTAGATATTTGCATCACTTAGAGCAGGCCCTGAGAGCCGAAGCTCTTTTTAAAAGAGACCGAGATTATGTTGTCAAAGATGGCCAGGTTATTATTGTTGATGAATTTACCGGCAGATTAATGCCGGGTCGTCGTTGGTCAGGAGGTTTGCATCAGGCAATTGAGGCCAAAGAAGGAGTAAGAGTTCAGCCAGAATCAATAACCTTGGCTTCAATTACTTTTCAAAATTATTTCCGCCTTTACAAAAAATTAGCCGGGATGACCGGCACCGCCGCCACCTCAGCTGAGGAATTTGATAAGGTTTATAGATTAGAAGTGGTAATTATTCCCACCAATAAACCAATGATTCGCCAAGAACTTCCTGACCGAGTTTATAAAACCATTGACGGAAAATTTCAGGCTTTAGTTAGAGAAATAAAAGAAAGACATAAAATCGGTCAACCGGTTTTAGTTGGAACTACCTCAATTGAGAAAAATGAATATTTGGGAAAATTATTAGATAGAGAAGGAATTCCCCATCAAATTCTAAATGCCAAGCATCATCAAAGAGAAGGAGAAATTATTGCCCAGGCTGGTAAACTAAGTCAAGTCACTATTGCCACCAATATGGCAGGTAGGGGAGTGGATATAATTTTAGGAGGGAATCCTCAAAATCCAGAAGAAATGAAGAAAGTTATTAACCTTGGTGGTCTTCACGTCATTGGCACGGAAAGACACGAGGCGAGGAGAATTGATAATCAACTGAGAGGAAGGTCAGGAAGACAGGGAGATCTGGGTTCATCGCAATTTTTTGTTTCTCTGGAAGATGATTTAATGAGGATTTTTGGCGGAGAGAGAATAAAATCTTTGATGGGAATTTTGAAAATTCCGGAAGATCAGCCAATTGAAGCTAATCTAGTTTCGGGGGTCATAGAATCGGCTCAATCAAAAATTGAAGGATTGAATTTTGATTTAAGAAAGCATATTTTGGAATATGATGATGTTTTAAATAAACATCGGGAAGTAATTTACAAAAAGAGAAGGGAAATTTCAGAAACTGAAAATTGGCAATCAAAAATTGAGGATTGGCTGAAAAATTCAGATGAAAAAAAAGCTCTCCAGGAAAAAGTAAAAGAATTGGGAGAAAATTTTAATTCAGTTGCTAAATTCATTTCTTTGAGAACTTTGGATATGCTCTGGATGGACCATTTGGAAAATATGGAATATTTAAGGGATTCAGTTAGACTAAGAGCTTATGGCCAGCAGGATCCTTTGGTGGAGTATAAAAATGAAGGTCACAAAATGTTTCGAAAATTACTTGAAACGTTGGAATCAACAGTTGCCAATACCATTTTAAGAGTTAGTCTTGCGGCAACACCAGCTCAACCAGTTTACACTAATCAGTATAAATCAGCTGTTATCAGCGGTAATCAGCGTCAAAAAAATAAGCCTGGCAGAAACGA
>Ga0172363_10001206_pt1 | contig 20706 bp, 19 predicted proteins | sample LakKivs2_kivu2a2_FD_114541 | JGI IMG/M metagenome (GOLD analysis project Ga0172363, IMG submission 114541) | Sediment microbial communities from Lake Kivu, Rwanda - Sediment s2_kivu2a2 | ecosystem: Environmental > Aquatic > Freshwater > Lake > Sediment | place: Rwanda: Western Province, Lake... | reverse complement strand
ATTTTTAGCAAATGCTTTTCTATAAACATCTGCCTCTGCTTCTGGTATTTGTAAAATTCTTGATATATATTGTATGGCATCATCATCAAAAATTAGATAATCAATATCATTTTCTCTTGTGAATGTTCTTTTATCTCTAAGAAATATTCTATAATCTTTTAGGAAATCGGATTTTTGTCCATTCATGCTAGCAGAAGGGCGAATTAATGCCAAAGCAACTGCTACGTCGTATATATTTTTAGGTTTCATTAATCGAAATATTTTCATCATTCCTCTACTTTCTCCAAACGTTATTCCTAGATTCTCACCTCGTGAAAAAATAAGACGTGTAAGAGGATCTCCATCTGGATAATCTTCTATAAGCATTGGTGATATGTCATTTAATTGGGATAACCCTCGATTACTTAGAATATCTAATTTGATTAAATTTTCGTCTTCTACTTCATCCTTGTCTAATTTTATTTGGGCACCAGTTATTTTCTTCTCTGTTTTTTTTAACCCTTTGAAAATATCAAATTCTTTCAAATAGTATTTTTCAGGAACAATATCATCAAATATAACTATTCCACCACAGTGAAGTGAATAATGTGAAAATGTTCCTTCCAATTTAGCGGCTTGTTCATATACAGAATTTTGATCTTCTTCTTTTTCAAAAATATCTTCCAATCGAAAATCTTTTGGTAAAAATTTTCTATAACCTGCTTGTCTAACTGCTTCTTTCAAACTTGTTTTTTTCCTAAAAATAACATGATTGGATATTCTCGCAACTTTTCCTTCCCATCGTTGGAATATTTTGTTATATATCATTTCCCTCTTATTATGCGGTAAATCGATATCAATATCTGGCATATCTTTGCGTGTATAACTCATAAATCTAGCCAAACTAATATTTTCCTTGATTGGATCAATATTCGTTATTCCTAGAAGATATGTGGTTAAACTAGAACCAGCACTTCCTCTAATGATGAATTGGATATCTCCAACAAGAGATAATATTTCGATGCATTGGAGAAATACTTTAATAAAATTGTTTTCTCTAATCAATTGGAATTCTTCACCCAATCTTTTGTAATACTCTTCATTTTCTGGGATATTTCTTTTAAAAAAACTAATAAGAAAAAGAACGTCTTTTTCCTTAAAAATCGAATAGAAATCATTAATGATCTTTGGAGTACAACCGCCATGTGTTTTGCACTTTAGATGAAGCTCTTTTATTAATGTTGGTAAATATATTATTTTTCTTTTCCCCATTTCCAATCTTTGCTCTAATGGTATTTCGTCCAAAAAACTAGGCTGTTCTGGTTTCGGGTCCTTTTTCGTAATTCCAAAATAGTCAACTAACGTTTTTTGTGACATTTTCCCAAGAAATGCTTAGATAAAATCATTTTCAATTTTTTATTTTCTTATTTATAATATGGTTAAAATTAATAAGTTAGCGAAGGGTTTAACTAAAGCTACTAAAAAAGTAACTAAAGGAGTTGCCAATACTGCTGTAGGAGTTACTAGAAAAGTCACTAAGACTGCTGTAGGTGTTACTAGAAAGGCACAGTCATTATCAGGAATGGAAAATTACTCAATTTTTATTTTTTTGATTGTAGCAGCCATTGTAATTGGTGCGCTTTTCTATATCTTTAGACCAGTTTTCATGAAGAAAAGAGAACAAGAGAATTTTGGATGTGATATGCAGGAATTTTTTGATGGAGGTGGTCGATATTAAGTAGTTTCGTTCACACCTAATAATATAATGTTATATTTTGCTTTTTTATTCTCATCAACATCCCAAGAATCATAAGCCTTATTCTTTTCATCAAAGCAAGTAATCATTGAGTTATTGTTACCACCTAAATAATTTATCAAATCATTGTAAAATGTCTCAGTACTCAACATTGCAGTGTTATGTGTAAATAAATAAAAAGATAAATCATCTGATATTTTTATATTCGATTCCCCTTTATTATTTATAAAATCTACTATGAATAATTGCAAAATATTTCCTCCTTCTTCTTCTCCAATGCAAACGATATTTTTTATATTTTTGTTTTCCATAATAATTTCTAAGAGTAATGAATATATTTGATTTCTAAAAGATTTAATGTATTTTGTATAAACATCTTTTTCATAAAATCCAATTTCTTCTGATATCTCACTTATAATTGATATTTTTTTAGATTCCTCATCAAAAAATTTCTTCTCATATTTGCCAGAGATAACTATATAAATATTTTTGTAAGCTGCCAATGATCTTTTTCCACAGCAAATGTAACCAACAACATCATCATTATGAGTTATATATCCAAATAGGTCATAATATGTGCTTTCAAGCTTAACTAATTTGTAGTGAAATCCAACTTTTTTAAAAATATTAATAGAGGATGTCATTTTAATTTGTTTTTTACAATAAGGTTCAATACAATTTCTACTTTTTATACTAACTTCACTCTCACTTTTTAATTTATCTTGTATATTTGATGGAATTGAATCAATATATTTATTGTAATTTATTTTTTCTTCCCAATTTTCTTTTTTTTGTAAGTTAAAGTGTTTAATATGTCCTAAGAAATATTCAATATTAACCTCTTTTTTCTTATCTGCAGATAATCCATTTATCAACTTTTGACCAAAAATACTATAAGTTATAAAGTTTTTCTTAACTTTAATGTTTAAATCTTCTTCATTAATATTTTCACCCATTTGATTAATTTATTTATTTCTTTTTTTTTAAATATTTTATCGCATTATTATTTTATTTATTTTATTTATATATTTAATGTTTAATCAAATAATGCATTCTTTGTTAAAAAACTCAGATGAATATGCTAAAATACTCATTATTGTTTGGATGAAATTAAGAGAAATATATTTGGAATCAAGTAAGAATGATAATGTATCTCTTAATAAAAGAATTCAATCTCTTGAAAAATTTTGTAGAACTATCAGAAAAAGATGTGATAGTGCAAAAAAACTTCCTAAATTATCGAGGTTTCTTGCCAGGATTGAACATAAATGTGCCAATGGAAAGGAGACATTGGAGAAATTATCAAGTATAACCACTATGTTGAGAATGTTCGATCTTCCAAAACCAGTTAATAATTTAATTGATTCTCTTGGTTTAGGATCAATGGAAGATAATGAATTCGCGAATGTTATTAATGAACTTTTTGAAGAAAACGATGAATTGCATCATTTGAAAGAAATTGATGATAATAATGAGGAAGGAACACTAGTCGATTACATAAATAGAAAATATGAAAAATCTCATTCTAAAAAATTGGAGAAAAAATTTGTGAAAGTTGATAAAAAAAATAAGAATCAACCTTTATTAATTGAAAAATTAGCAGAGAATCATAAAGAAAGAGAAACAAATAACGTTGTGGAAAAAATACCATTACCAGATAATCCACTTTTAAAGACCGCAAATTTATATAAACCATCTAATATTCCTAAAACAATACCTAAAAATGAACCTGTAACTTTAATAACCGTTAAAAACAATCAGCTTTCAAGACCAGAATCAAAAACAGCTCCAAGAAGAGTTTATCACCATGAAAGATACGTCCCACCAGTTGCAACTAATTATATATCACAAAGGCTTCCCCAAAACCCTCCTGTTCAAATGAATCCATATAGCGTTCCTTATCAGTTCACATCTCAATCTAATCCATATAATAGTTATAATAATTACGGTCAAAGAAGACAACAAGTTATTTTAACAAATCAACAACTATCTTCTCTTTAGTATGACAATCAATCATCTTGTGTAATTGGATAATATTTTTAAGAAAATTAATTAATACATTTTTGTATTTCTTTTCTTGTCCAACTAATTGAGAATAAATCTTATCCATTTTTGCGCCATTAATAGTAAAAGATAATTTTTTAGTTCCATCTTTTACATCAACTTTTATATTACCTGATAAACAGATATTGTTGAAAAAAGAAACATTTGCAGTTTCTGTATCAGGATAAACATAAATTTTTATTTCTCCTTCTTGAGATATTTCATAGTAATACATTACACTAATTTCTTTTTTTGAAATACTAAAAATAGTTGCTGGTAATGAAGACAATAATGGTTTTTGATATGTTAGTCTTGAATCTCCTAAAATAATTTCATTATCATAAGAAATTAGTAACGGAGCATCCTTAATAAAAGTTCCTACTATTTCTTCAATATAGAAAGGATATCTTCTAATAACTAAGTCATACCCTACTTTTTCATCGCTTATCAAATCTTTGTGATAAATATTTAATGATAAGTTAATTTTATTTTTCTTTAATTTTTCCTTATCTCTTGAATCCTTGAATTTATCCAATCCAAGTTCAACAAATTCACTAGTTGTGAATAAATATTCATAATGATGTTTCAAGAAGTGTAGATCATGAAGTTGTTTTCTCGAAATTCTTCCCAAATCAATATCTTTAATATAATCACGAATCATCTCTAGTTTTAGTAAAATAACTGGACAACCTAGGAAATATATTCGATAGTTTGGATTAGAAACCAATTCATCTAAATTATCAATATCAAATCCAATTTTTTTACACTCTTGAGAATATATATCGACGTATCTCCCTGCCTTTAATCCACTAACGGAGAATTTAGGGTAATTGTTCATAATATTTTTTACCTCTTCTTGTTTTTGTTCTTCTCTCTTCATTTTTTTGAGTTCTGCCTGTTTTTCATACATTTCTGGAATCATTGGAAAATAAAATTCTTCATTTGCGTAATATGTTTTTCCAAAATCATCGAATATTCCAGGAACACCAGTTTGAGGGCTATATTTGCTATAGGATTCTATATTATCTTCGTGGTCTAATACAAAAAAATCTACATCTGCACAATCTCTAACATTGTAAGCACTTTTAATCACACTACCCGCCAATAAATAACGATGTCTATCTTCAACATTTATTTTAGATTGTAAAAAGTAGTAAAAAGTATTTAGATAAATGTAAAGATGATTGTAGATATAGTTATGTTTTCTTTCGTTAAGAAAATTAATAGTAGGTTGATGAAACAATGAATAGAAATTTTTCAATAAATTACTATGATTTTCTGCGACTAAATGATACCCATCAACCTCCGTCTTTTTTGTTCGTAGATCTATTAGAATACAGGAATATAAATCATATTCTGATTTGGGGACTTCACTATTAATAAAAGGTATAGATGATAACTGTACTTCCTCATTTGTTCCAATTATTTGTTGATAAAGATTCTTTATTCCATCATTAGTAAATGTGGATTTATTAGAATAAATGCAGTAAATATTTTTAACTGTATCTAATCTCTTCAAAACATCACTTTCACTGGTATAGATATGAACATTATCAATTGTATTTACCAATAAATATAAGAAATAGAAAACAAAGTTGTTTCCTTTTTCATCAATATCTTCCCAAGATTGAGGATTTTCTTTTATTAACTCATCGACTTGTTTAATAAATTGAGACTTATTTCTTCCTTTTGTTGACAATTGTTGATGAATTATTTTGATAAAACTAAAAAGCAATTGAAAATTAATACTTTTCATTTGAGAAAATATTAATAGCACATCTCTGCATAACGATTCAAATGGAATAGTTGATGATAATTTACTTGCCATTTTTTGTGATGCTAATAGGGGTATATTGTTTGTAGTGTTTATTGTAAAATCAACAAATTGTCTTTCTAGGGGTCGAAATGTTGATTGAGACTGGATTAGTGACCTTTGGACATTTTTTTTATAGTCCACATCAAAAATTTTATATATAATCTCTTCTTGACAGCTTTTGCAAATATCCATTATTTTATTGTTAAATTCAATTATATCTAATTCTGGCATTACTACCTTCTTTACCTTTGACATTTTAATATTATATAGTGATTAGGCTTTAAATTAAAAGTAATCAGATTTTTTTTAAATCACTTTTTTTGTATTATATAGTAATGGATAAGCAAAATAAAAAAGATAAAAATGATAAAGATAAATCAAATAACTGATACTGAAAATCGCTTAAATCGCTTAAGATAAAAATAAAACAGCTTAAAGAAAGCTTTATGTTACCTAAAAATTATAAAGTTCAAAACAAAATGTTCCAATTATTTTATGAATTGGAAAAAAGAAGAAATGAATTAGGATTATATGAATTCAAAAATGGATCAGCAAGAATTGATATAACAGGTCACGTATGTAATGGATGTAATAAATTACAAACAAATTAAGATGGATGGTTTATTTTCTAGAGCGAGATTTTGAGCGAGCACGAGATTTTGACCTTAATTTCTTACCAGCTTTTGCTTTATATTTACGAATCGAGAGGGAACGACTCTTTGATCTTCCTCCACAGCTCTTGGAACGAGATTTCGAGCGAGCTTTTGATTTGCTGCGAGATTTTGATCGAGATTTCGATTTTCCTCCTTTTCTACGAACATTATTATTATTGTTAACGTATTCTACATTCTCCTCAATAATGTTAAGGCTTGGGCTACTTCTATTGTTCTTCTTCTTGGGTAATCTAAGAAGATTGATATTGTATTCATTAAAATTATTATTTCTTATTTCATTATTGCTCTCCCTGATTGTTTCAAGCTGTCTCTTTCTTCCACGTCTGGAACTTAGAATCTTGCGAATTCTATTTCTCTCGTTTACTTCGGTGTTCATACTTTATAAAATATTATTATTCTAAATTTGTAAAATTTTTTTACAAACTTATCTAAATAATGTTCTTATATATTTGTATTTACACTATAATAAAAATCAAACTTAAAAAAATTTCTACAAGGTTAAATACTATTTTTTTTTACTCTTACATGTTATGAAAATTATTATTTTTTTTTCAAGAATAATTATTTTAATATTAATAATACTTTTTAGAATACTTGCTCAAAAATATATTAAGATATCCAGTAATAAAAAGAAAAAAGATATTTTTATTAACGAAGATTTTTTAAATGAATTGATAGAACCAGTAACTTACTATGAAAAAATAAAAGGCAAAAATATAAGAAATATCATTATACGTGATTTAGCCAAATATGCAAACGTCGATGACCAAATAATATCACCACTTATCAAATACACGAATCGAATGCATACAGCTTCTCTCGTCATAGACGACATCCAGGATAATTCGTTAATTAGAAGAAACCATCCTTGCGCACATGTAGTCTATGGAATTCCATATAGTATCTCAGCAGCATATACTCAAGTTTTCAAATGTCTTTATGAGATTGCCAATATCACGAATGTTCCAGTTAGTGATGGAGAATGGGCGTCTTATCTAGATAAATTTGATGAAAAAACAATAAAAAGATTGAAATCTAGAGAATTAATTAATATAACAATAGAAAATATATATAAGGCGCATCTTGGGCAGGAAATGGAAGTTTATTGGACATATAAGAAGAAAATACCAACTATTGAAGAATATCTAATTATGGTAGAATATAAAACTTGTGTTATTTTTATGAATGTTATTGATTTAGCTAATATTTATCAACAGTTGGAAAACAAGAATTACGATGAATACCGCGATATTTTTAAAAAGTTTGGGATATTTTTCCAAATAAGAGATGACTATATTAATTTAACATCACCTTCTTTTTGGAAAGAAAAAGGTTTTTGCGAAGATTTTGATGAGAAAAAATATAGTTATGTAGTAATATGCTACTGGCATTCTGTAAAAGATGATGAAAAAAATAAATTTATCGAATTATTTGATAAAAAAGATTTAACTGTTAGTGAAAAAATAGATTTATTAAAAATGATAAATGAAACCAATGTATTCGATAATATTTATAAAGAGTTAGTAGAATACAAGAAAGAACTGGAAAAGCACATTTTTTTTTCAAGTATTTGGGAAAAGCTCCCATTTGAGGAATTTGATATTTCCTATTGTGAGAGAATTTAAATTTAAAAAACAAAATTTTTTAAATTTTTTGTGGGTGCTAGGAGCAGGAGTGGGGGGTGCTTGAACCAAAATTAACTTATATTCTAAAAGTGAAAATTAGTTTCCTGGGGGTGTTGCTGGTTGGTTCATTTTATAATTTTATTTTTTAAAAATGCTGCGAGCTCCTACAATTATATCTAATATTTTCTTTAAACCATTTTTTACGCATTTTATAAATAATTTAAAGGGATTTTACTTTTATCTAATAATAATGTCATTCAAAAGTTCCGTTGATAAAGCTATCATTGAGGAATCAACTAAAGTACTAGGTGAAAATAATCATCCAGCATTATCATTAGAAGGATTTGGAGATAATTTGGTTGGATTATTTTTTGGGTTAGTTAGAGGAAAACAGGAAGATAATTTAAAAGAAAGTATCAAGAGTATATTGGAAAATAAGAATAATGAGGAAATAAAGAATTTGTTTTTAGTTGCATTCCAAACAAGATGGTGTCGAGGAGGAAAAGGAGAGAGAAAATTGTTTTATGTTATGTTTAATGAATTACTGGAATATAATCGAGATCTTTGTTTTGAATTACTAGAATTAGTGCCTCATTATGGTTATTGGAAAGATCTTAGAGCTTTTTATTATTATCATTACCAGATCAAGGGAGAGAATGAAGATTTATTCAATAAGATTTGCGACATCCTGGAAAAGCAATTGAGATTGGATATTCAAGAACTAGATAATAATAAAGAAGGAAGTTCACCCAAACTTTCTCTACTGGCGAAATATTATTCGCCTAAAAGATGTTTTTGTGTAGCAAAAAAACAAAATAAAGTAGTGAAAGTGGAAGAAGAAAGTAGTAGCGTTAGCGTTAGCGATAGTGATAGCGTTAGTAATAGCGAAAAATCGAGCAGTGAAGTAAGTTTGAAGGAGAAAGTTGAAGAAAAAAAGAAATTGGTTATAACAGAGAAGTCAAGAATTGAGAATAAATTTTTCGAGGAATTGGCAACAAGATTATATAATCCTCAAAAGAACATCGCAATTAGAGGAGTTAATTATGCTCAAATGACTATGCGTAAAAAATTAGTTGATTTGAGAAGAATATTAGATATACCAGAGGTGAAAATGTGTGCGAATAAATGGGCTGAAATTAAATTTGGAAAGATGGCTTCATTATGTCTTTCAAGAAATACTAGGGCATTTTTAGATGAGGATAAAGACGGTAATGTTCGACATCCTGATGATGAGCAAAGAAAAATTTGTCGTAATAATTTACTTGAAAGGCTAGTAAAAGGTGTGAACGGAGGTCAATTATATCCCAATGAACTAGTTGAGAAAGTTTTCGAGAAAAATGTCTCCGCTGGTATGGAAGCTGTAATTAATTCTCAATGGGATAGTATTTTATTGAATATTCAAGAACAAATTAAGAAAAGAATTGTAGAAACTGGAAGTACTAATTTTGATTTATCCAGGTGTTTGGTGATGTCTGATGTTTCCGGTTCAATGAGTGGAACTCCAATGATGGTTTCAATTGCTTTTGGAATATTAGTATCGCAATTAACCCACCCTGCTTTTAGAGATTTGGTATTGACATTTGACAGTTCCCCAAAATTTTTTAACTTGAGCGATGCGAAGACATTTTGTGCAAAGGTAAAATCACTGGGTAATGCTCCTTGGGGAGGAAGTACTAATTTTGAAAGTGCAATGAATTTGATTACAAACATTATTGAGAGTAATAAATTAAATGAAGACGAGATTCCACAAAGTTTATTAGTAGTATCAGATATGCAATTTAATGAAGCAACTAAGATAACTGATTATAGCGAATCAATTCAATATACCGTTAGAGGTTTTGGTTGGAGCACAGCTTATGATAATATAAAAAATATGTTTAAGAAACTTGGTGTTAGAATGTATGGACACGAAATTGATCCACCTCAAATTATCTTTTGGAATGTGAGAGCAAATACAGTTGGATTCCCAGCTGGTGCTGATGAAGAAGGAGTAACACTTCTTAGTGGTTATTCACCTTCATTGCTAAAGTTTATATTCTCTGGTGAATTGCAAGAAGAAGTTGAAGTGGTTGATGAGAAAGGTGAGACGAAGACTGTAAAAGTGAAGCTATCTCCAAAAGAAACCTTGGCGAAGATGTTGAGTGAAAAAGCGTTGGATCCAGTAAGAGAGATATTGAATAAGTATTTATAAATTTCTTATTTTTACATAACTTTTTTTGTAAAAATTGATTTTTTATTGTTATATTGTTAAAGAAAAAAAATGGATTTCTTATGGGAATACAACTATCGAGCACTTCCAAAATTTAGAGAAGATAGAGTGATAAATAATCTTTATATCTATCGAAGCGTTAAAGTAGTATGGGATGGTAAAAAAATTAAATGTCTTCATGGAAAAAAAGTTAGTCTTTGTATTCATTGCCAAGGATCTCGTCTATGTCATCATGAAAAACTAAAAAATAATTGTGTTGAATGTAGAGGAAAAAATATTTGCGAACATTTGAAACATAAAAAATATTGTTCATCCTGCAAAGGTAAATATACTTGTGAACATGGATTAAGAAAATATAAATGCAAATTATGTAAAGGAACTTCAATATGTGAACATAATATTCTTAGATATTATTGTAAGAAATGTAAGGGAGGAGGAATATGTGAACATCTTAAGCGAAAATCAAGATGTAATATTTGTAAAAAATTGGAAATTGAGGATTCTAATTGGTAACATTATTTATAATTATATTTGTATCTGCTTTGCTAGAAATATTACTAATAGCACCAGCTAAATTGGGTGCAGATTGATTATTAATATCGAATCCAATTATATTGCCATCAATAACATTTTCATAGCAATCTCCCGCTAATTGAACCCCATATTGTAAATTAGTTGAAATATAATTAGTAAAAGCAGTCAAATCAGGATAAGTTTTTCCAACATAATTATTATTAGCATTTCCATCAATTAAAACACCATTTATATTATTTTGAGCTCCAGTGTTTAATCCAAGAACACTTAAACCGCAAAATGCTAAATTGACTTGATTACTTTTGGAATTATCACTAATGTGTACACCATTCCCACCATTTCCTGAGAAAACACTTCTTGGAATAACGGATGGAACATTTACACCAATTATATTATTACTTGAATTTTCTCCAATGTATAAACCATCACTTCCATTTGGAAGAGGGAGATCTCCATCGGTTACTAGTCCAACAATAGCAGATTCTACTGTGACACCCTTTGAGTTACCAACTAATCTTATACCATTCTTTACGTTTCCTGAGAAAACATTTGTTCTAAAAACAATATTGCTACCAGTTGAATCCACTAAAGCACCGTTTTCACCATTCGGAGCAGCAACAGTGAATGCAAATAATCCGCCAAATGTGTTAAATGATATGTAATTAGAAACACTATCAGTCAAGTATATACCATTTTGACCATTACCAGCGCTAACATTTCCTAATGGAATGACACCGCCATCTGTGGTGTTATTAGATGTACCATCTATCAAAATACCATTCATTTTATTAGAAACGATTGTTGCATTATTTGCACCAATTCCAAAGAAATTTCCTTGGATAACTGTATTGTTTGAGTTTGTAACTCTGATACCATTTTGATTATTACCAGAGCAAACATTGTAGTAAACAAATGGATTTTCATTTACTAAACAACCTCTAAGAACAGTATCATTGGAACCATTTACACAAACACCATTAATTCCATTGCCAAGAGGTACAATTCCTGAACTATTAACCCCGATGAAATTACCATTAAATAAATTTTTGTTTGATGATTTTTCTATTAGAACACCATTTCCTTTGTTACCAGAAATTAGGTTTCCTAAAGGAGGAAAAATATACACTACTGGCTCAGTTCCTTTGCTACCAGTTGGATTATTTGTTTGTCCATCACTGTTAGTATAAACATTACCACCTATCATATTTTCATTGGAACAATCTGAGAGAAGAATACCATTAAGCTTATTTGGATAGGCTAAAGTTCCAGATGCATTTGATCCTATGAAATTAGAAACGATTGTATTCTTTGATGATTTGAACAACTTAATACCATTTTCCCCATTTGCTGATATCACATTGGAAGCGTATGGGGATTGGTTATTTGGATTATCTCCAATTGTATTTCCCAATGATTTGCAAACGCAAATACCATTCTTTTTATTCCCTTTGGGATTTCCCTGTAAATCAATACCAATATAATTTGAAATGATAGTGTTTCCATTGGATTTAATTACAATACCACTATTTCCAGCATTTGTAATTGACAAAGCTTGAATACGAGAATTACCTGAATTGCATTCAAATACTAAACCGTTGTAACCATTGCAATTAATTTCTACGACTGGAACTCCTGCATATCCAGGAGCATTTGTGGCATCTAGTGTTACAGTGGAAGTTATTGTTGGAAGGGAAGAATTTAAAGTGATGACACCAGCGACAGCAAAAATTATTAAAGAGTTAGGATTTGATTTTGATTGGTTTAAGGCGTTCCTGAGAGTACCTTCATTGTTATTGTCCTCTAAGGAGTTAACGAAATAGACGAGTTGTGGGGACGGCATTATAAAATATAGAGACAAAATATTTTTATATTTATGAAACTTGAACGCGGTTTATAATTTATGGATTTTCTGCGAAGTATCTGGTAAATTCAGTTTTCATTTGTTGAAAATTAACATGATCAATATCACGATGTTTGTATTTAGAGTCGCAAAAATTAACCAATTTTGAAAAAATATGTTCTCTTTTCCAGTAGATTGGTTCGCGTATAAATTTTGTGAAATATTTGAACGCAATGATGATTGCAATATTGGTAGTCGTATATTCATTATGTCGAATACAATAACCCAATCTTTTAGGATTTCCTCTATTTTGGCATCCTTCTTGGCAACATTTGGGCATTTGTCCAATCCATTTTTCATAAGCATTTTGCAGATATAAATAGGAGAGTGCTTCAATGTTCTCAAAGTTATTCCATTTGTTGCAATTTTTGCATTTTCCAACTATTCGTTCTTTTTGAATACATTCGTAATGAAAAAGACATCCACATTCTAATGAACGAAATGTTTCACAAAGTGATTCATCCATTTTCACATCTTTATGGCATAAACCACATTTTGTATTATCCAATGCGAAATCTTGACGACAAATGGGACATTTATAGGATTTATTTCGAATTAGAGATTCATAACATTTTTTGTGTAAAATGTGTAGGCAATCCAATTGTTTTTCATCTTCTTGAGAAATAGTATCCAAACAAATGCTGCACGTTTTTTTATCAAAAGGATCCTCAGTCTTGCACATTGGACAGGTAGTGAAGCCTGGATGGATACCAAGTCCACAGTTTTTGCAAGGGTCTAATGGGTTCATTTTTAGTTCAGAAAATCAACAAATCATAGTATCAATTTTTATTGAAAAATTGATAGCAAAAAATGTTAATTTTACCTTGAAAAAAATGAATAAGACTATTTCCAAAAACAAAAAATCTCAATCAGAGCCCAAAAATTACAATAAGGATTTGGTTGACTTTATGAAGAAGGTTTACGCCAAAATCATCATTGACATATGTAATGTTAGATTACATGATGAAGATGGTGGCTGTGACGTTGAACTTGTTGGACAAAAACACGTTGATGTTATGAAGTACAAAGACAAAGAAGTAACTATTGTTTATACTCCCGTGTCTGGTGAAGATTGGGTGGAGGAAGCTATGTTTTACGTAAATTGTCCAATTTCAATGAAATTCTCTGATTCCACCAAGAAGGTGATAAGAAATGAATTTGAAAAAGTGAGGCAACTTCTTGTTCAAAATTTCAACGAGATTATTGCAGCATCTGGAGGAAAATGGTATTGTAAACTCGATGGTCCAATCACTCCCAGGAAGATTCTTGGTCTTTCTTGGGATTTATACCATCACGTTGAATCCAATACTTGGAGACTCAAGTTTAAACCTGGGGATCACATTGGTGCTGTTGATGGAGGACACTGGATTCCTTATGATGTGATGAGAATATATGATGAATCTTCAGAAAAAGTGGAAGTTTACTCTTGCAAAATGACCAAGGAACAATTGATCAAGATGTACGCAGATAATTTTCGCTATTGTGGCTTTGAAGTTCAAAATGCTCAAAATTATAATCTATTTTACATTATGCCATTATTCAACATTACATATCATCATCCATTGATATCTTTTTTAGTCTATGGTTTATCAGTTGGAATAATTATAACTGTAGCATTTTGTTTGCATGAATATATAAATGAGATGATAAGAGACAAATCTCCTAGTGAAAAAATGAGGATAAAAATAGCTGTGCATTTTTTTGGGAATTTAATAAGTGTATTTTTAGTTATGTCATTTTTATATTATACTTTTGGTTTTGGAACAAACTATTTCCCAATGTGCTCTTATACTAAATTCTGCAAGAAAAGATTATAATAATTGTAGTCACCATAAATTAAATGCCCAAATTGATTCTTCATTTGGAGATTCTTCTTTTTGCGGTATGAACATTTCGATCAATTGAGTTTTTGGTAAGCAGTAAATTTGAGGTATAATTTGGGATAAATCCCAGTCTCTAACTCTTCTCAAAAATTCTTCACTTCCAATCTCACAATGATCTTCATCGTGATTACTGTTTTCATCTTCATAAGATTCTTCAATCTCACACAATATTTCAATAGGAGCAGGTGGGAAAAAAGGTGGTAAACTTGAATCATCTTGAAACATTTTATCGTAATATTCTTTAGCTTCTTGAGCTATTTTTTTTGCAATAAGTCGATGTTTCTTCTCAAGCTTTATTTTACGTTTTCTTTCAATATCCATTTTTACATATTGTTTTTGAGCTTCAATTGCGATTTTTTTTGCAAGTAATTTCAATCTCTCAAAATTTCTCTCTATAATTTTCTTCTCTTTTTCTCGCTCTTTTCTCTTATTTTTTTTAGAAATCTTTTTCTCATTTTGTTCTTCTTCCATAGCAAGAAGAAGTTCTGCATTTTTGTTTGCTTCTTCTTCGGTAATAAGAGATATTTGAGGTTCCCTTTTAGGTGATCTAATAGGTGATTGGACTTTTCCAAAAAAAGACTCTTTGGATAATACTTCCACAAAGAAAGTCTCAGAGAAATTCTCCTTTTTTTCAAAATTAAACAATTCGCAAAATGATGGTACGTATATTCCTTTTCTCAATTCATTCTCAATTCTAGTAAAATCTTCACTATCATCTTTCTCAGCTAGTTTATTTCCTTCTTTGAAAACAATTGGATGTATGTCATTAAATATTTTTGATAATGAGCAATTTATCACCTTAGTCTGGGAAAAAAGACGTCCATTTTTACTTACAGATATGCTAAGTTTTTGTGTTTTTTTGAAACTTATATCAATGGTTAAAAAATCTGCGTATTCTTTCTTGAAAAATGCTTTGCAAAAATTCTCATAACTTTCAAATAAAGTCCCCTCTTTCAATCTAGCATTTTTTATGTTCTTATCATCAATTGTTACATAAACAATATTTTCGAAATCTGCAAAACTATTTTTGAAATTATATCCATACATTAATATCAAATAAAGAACATTATATTCAATGTTCTTTGTTGTATTATCTCTAGCAAATAAATCGTAAAAAGTTTTTGATATTTGAGGTTGGCAAATTGAAACATAGTTTGGTAAAAGAATACCAGGTTTTTTCAATTCATATTCACAATTTTCATTTAATTCAATCTTAATTTGAGGAATTTTGTTTATATAATCCAAATATTTTCTTGAAGTAATTACTCTAAAATCATAATCTTTTTCAACAACAAAATATCTACCGGACATAGTCTTCATTTGAATCGTAGTCAAAATTCCTCTCTTTATGTCTTTGTTAATATTTGTTAATTTCATTGTTTCTGGTATATCTGGAAAAGTAATACCACTATCTATGATTATTGATTCTCCTTCGATTACCGGGTGATGATTAAAGCATATTATACCAGTGTTAAGTAAGATATATAATTTGAAATTCAAGACTAGTGGTAAAAAACATCTATCTTCATTAAAATCTTTGATTTTATCCATTATTTCGTCAATATCGATTTCCTTTGAGCATTTATTTTCCAAAAAATTGGCTATATTTATATCACCTATTATTCTCTTGGTAGTTAAAGTTCTTACCATTTTATTGTTATGAAATCAAGCCACTTTTTAATCAATTTTTTATAAATTTTTAAGGATGGCTAGTGATAAAATCTTGGAAAAAAATTTTAGGAGTACCTTCTCTTTTGTACTTGAGCCATTCCACTTTGAACACGTGGCGAACCCTAACTCCAATTATTTTAGAGCCAAAATACTCAGGGACTTGCTCAAATTGTGTGATTTGAAAATCCACAACATCCTTCGACGGTTTATATCCCAATTTTTCCAAAATATATGAAACCATATTCCTATTGTGATAGGATGATTCCAAAATAATGTGAAAAAATTCATCAATTGCTGGGACGACAGGGATAAGATGTTGCTGTTCACTATATTTTTTGTTAATAAATTTATCAATCAAAAGTATGGCAAGATCATTCTTATTTGAAAGGACTGCTTTAGCCGCCAAAGAATCAAGAAGATGATTCAATTTGAAATGATGAATCAAATCTGGGACTGCTTCTAAGGTGTTGATTTTTTCATTTTGAAAAAGCTTGTGGAAAACAGATAAAATCACTTTTTTCCCATTTACTACTCTCTTGCAGTGGATGTAATCAAAAAAATCACATATTTCATTGTCCAAAAGATGAAATTCTTCATGATCATATCGATAAGAAATACGACGATTGATACGTTTGATATCGCTCATAGTACCGTTTTGGTAGACCTCCATAACATCTTTGATGGTAAATCTTGGCGCATTACGCCTGGATAAAACGCGAAAAGTTTCTAAAAGGAAACAGATTTCTAAACACATTTCTTCTATAATTCTTATCATAATAGAAAATAATTAGCATCAATTTTTCAAATATTTTGTTTAATTATATAAAAAATAATCTTCTAAAAATATATGAGTCAATATACCGCATCGACTTTAGATGTAACTGCCGACTATATGGGTGAGGAATTACCCTGTCAAATAAACAATGTTGCCTGGAATGGGCACAACTTTACAGGTTCAATTGATGGTATTTCTGTATCCGGTACTGATAACAATGGATCGATTGTAGCTACTGGTAATTATTATGGTAATCGGATCACTGCATCTGGAATAGTCACGAGTTGGAGTTAAAATTCAATATATAAAAAAATGATTATTTTATATATTATTTACTCCTGAAATAAATGATAAAGAAATTATTATTTTCATCCAGCATATTTATTTGCGCAAATACAGCAATCTTTACATTGTTTGTTTTCCCACAATCGATAGATAGTTCTCAAAGGATTGCATTTAGTTTCTTAGTGAGTATTCCTATTTGTATTTTAATTGGATTATTCTTGTTATTTTTTCCAAGTGTTTTATGTTATTCAATAATAAATTTTTTTATTGTCCCATCAATTAAGATAATTGAAAAATTGAACTTGGAATTCTCATCAAATGAATATAGAAAAGATGTCATTAAAAATAATGAAAACTTAAAAAATATCACAAGCCTAAAAATAATTGCTGGTGATAAGATTTTAGGTGATAAAATTAAGAGTCTTTGCTTAAAATTGTTTCAAAAAAATGAAATTAAATTAAGATTGGACAATTTTTATTTTTTTGTGAATTTTCTAGCTTCTCATGAAGAACTTTATCTCATAGTTAACTTTCCTCCAATTACAAAAATATTATTGGATTGGGATTTCAAGAAAACACTTGAAAAATTGGATGAGGAAGAGAGAATCATAGATTTATTTATTAAATTGAAAGATCATACAATGATTAGAAAAGAAATGGATAGTTTGATTTTTATTAAAGAACCATGTTATCAAACACATTGGTTAGAAAATATTGAAGATTGGTTGATTATGAAAAAATTACTTTTATTACCACAAAGTAATTATGTAAAAAATATTAAGAAAAGAAGAATCAAAGAAGAAAGAGAGTTTTTTCGACGATACATTAGATATGATGAAATACAAAAGAAACTTTTTTATCTTAGAGACCTTGAAATAAAAGAAGAAGATAAATTGTACAAAAATGATGATCATTATTATCTTTAAGGAAATTTTACAAATTGAGAACAAAGTAACTCGGTGAAATTGTGCTCGATTACATCTTGATTATTTTCCAAAGCAATAAATTCTTTTTTATCAGCATCATAAATTTCAAATAATCCTTCTTCATTCTTATGAAGAAATTTTCCTTTTAATTCCATTCTATCGATTTTCATGCCAACTTGTCTTTGATATTCGCAATCCTCTTCCCAAGATCCAATCGGTACTTCATAATATGATCTTGAGAGAACTATGTAAGGATCATCATCCCATTCTTCCTTATCAATTTCAACATCAACTAAATTGTAGACATTTATATAGGGATACCCGTTCTCGGTCTCCTTTTTGTTAAAAATTAGAACAAATCCTTTTGTCATTTTACATTTATAAGTAGTAATTTTTTAAGTTGAAATTACATATCCCTTAAAATATCTCCATTAGATCGAATACGATGTATTTTGATAGTATCAACTTCTTTAATTTGCACATTGTTGGATTTCAAGTAATCCAATAGAAGATGCTCAGGATTTGTACAATTTATAGTTTTATCAAAATATGTTATCGTATTATTATAAATCACCATATTATTATAATTTGATATGAATATTCTTGGATTTATATATCTTGCCTTTCCAAAAGAACTTGTTAAACATATTCCATTTTTTATATCTTCGATGCTATCCAAAAAAGAACAATTTTCAATTTCATGCCCAATATCAAGAGATATATAAATATCACTATTTTTATTTACATATTTCATAATTTCTTTTCGATTCAAGTAACAAACAATAAGATTTTTTACCAAATTTTGACTTAAGTTTTTTTGAAATTTATTTTTTTTTAATGAAGAGAACTGTTGGCTATCTTCTATTTTATCAATATTTAATATCAACAACTTCTTCACATTTTTCAATTTCTTAATGTTAGTATCATCATATTCAACATCATTAGTTACAATGTAAATATCATATTCAATGTTGTTTTGTTCTAAATAATCATAAATAAATTTCTTGTGACTTTCGTAAGTACTATCAAACTTAAAACCTCTTATAAGACCCCAGTAAATAATTGATACCTTTGTCATAAATAATACTAGATAAAAAAATATAGATTTATTCAATATGGAGATGATGAACTACTAGATGTTACAAACGAGTATTGATATTTGAAGAAAGTATTTTCATCATAACGCTTTTTTCTTATAAATAAACTCCTCAATTTTAGTAAAAAAATATCAAAGCACCCAAGCTCAACCATTTTTATTTAGATAAAACATTTATTTTAAGTTATTTTTTTCTTCTTTTTCTTTTTTGCGATTCCAAGGTAAGATAGATGGACATAATCGAATACAACCAATAAATGTTACTAATAGGAGTATAAAGTGACTAACTCGAGTGGTCGCTTCTTTAGATATATTTGGACTTATATATTGAAGAAGTATTCTAGCAAAATACTCATCATTCAATCCTTTTTGAATTTTAGTAAGAGGACATCCATCAAACAAAACCCAAATCGTAGCTAAAGTAATTGGAGCAAAGATACCATATTGTAAATATTTAATTGACCAAAAAGGAATACTTAGAAAGAAGATGACAAAAGTGAGATGTAAAATGTAAAGAGTATCCATTATAATTTATGATATAAATGATTTTTTTATTCAAACAATATTTTCTACTATAATTTATGGAACGATCTTTAGTTAGAGAAATAATTTTCAATCCAGAAAATGACCACTTTGTACCACAATTAGTACCAGATGGTGTAAATATTTTTAAAGACTTGACTAAAATTCCAACATTTAATGAAATATGTAATGTGAAAGATTTTGCAAATCCAATGTTTTACGCAAGAGAGAATTTAAATTTCACACCAAATCCAGACCTAACCCAGCCAATCTTAGAAAATGGTAAACCAGCAGTTGTACCAAATAAAATAAGGGTGTCTCCTCCTCCTCCTCTAGACAGTAAAAAATTTTATTCATTAACAAGTTACATAGGATTGCTGGAACAAGTTTATGATGAAGACAAATTAATTGATTTAGCAAAATCAATGATAGCAGTAGAAGGAGATATTGGTGAGGATCCAACTTCTCAAAAAAGTTCATCTTTGCCAGCATTATTTACTTATTTGGGTCAATTTTTAGATCACGATATATGGGGTGTGAATATACCAGATTTCAATCAAAAAATTGATGTGAATACATTAGTAAATACAAGAACAGCGATACTTGATTTGGATAGTCTATTTGCATATCCAGCGCAATACGATTCGAATGGATTTCTTATTTTGGAAAGGAATATAAATGGTGTCTTGGATGTTCCTCGCTCTGATTTAGGGATTCAAATAATTGGTGACATTAGAAATGGAGAAAATCAGATTGTTCTACAAACACATATGCTTTTCATGAAATTTTATAATAGAGTTCTAAGTGAACTAAGTAGTAGGGGTCAACGTGAAGAAAATATGGAAAAGGCGAAGATGATAACAAGATACACTTGGCAATGGTTATTAGTTCATTCCTATCTTAGATTGGCTACTGGACCATATTATGCATCACTTTTTGGAATTGATGGCGAGCCTAATTTTGATATTATTACACCTGATAAATTTGGTGCGTTAAATGCAGAGTGGACATT
>Ga0172363_10001205_pt1 | contig 20707 bp, 14 predicted proteins | sample LakKivs2_kivu2a2_FD_114541 | JGI IMG/M metagenome (GOLD analysis project Ga0172363, IMG submission 114541) | Sediment microbial communities from Lake Kivu, Rwanda - Sediment s2_kivu2a2 | ecosystem: Environmental > Aquatic > Freshwater > Lake > Sediment | place: Rwanda: Western Province, Lake... | reverse complement strand
GTGACGCAAGAGGCGTTGGGCAGCATGGAACTGCAAGCCGCCCACCCGTCAGAGGCGATCGTCTCGCTGCAGGAGGCGCGCCAGGGTTACGTGGCCCTACGGCGGGACGAGCGTATTCGGGCAGTGGATGATCTGCTGCGCATGGCCGATCGGGCCCGCCAGGTTGCAGAAAGGATGGGAGTCACACCTTGAGCTCAATTGCCCGTTACCGTGAGACCTTGCGTCGCTGGGGACTGACCGACGTTCCCTTCCGCGCTACGCCACCGGAAGACCCGGCTGAATTGAGCCGTGTTTTCTACGGCCGCCAGCGCGAACTGGAACTGGCTCTCCCGGCTCTCTACGAGGGACGCAATGTGTTGGTGCGTGGCCTGTGGGGAGTTGGCAAGACAGCCTTCATCCTCTACCTGCTCCATCGCCTGCAGCAGGAGACTGCTGCGCTGGGGGAGCAAATGCTCATCCTCTATGTCGGCCGCTTTCCCGGCGACTCGTCGGAGGCGCTGTACCGGGCATTGCTGTTACCATTGTCTGAAACGCTGGCCGATGCAGAGCCGGAGGCCCGCCGCGTGTACGATGTTCTCAGCGGGTTCCAGGTCACTCACAGCCGCCAACTGCAAGCCGAGGGGAAAGTAGACCTGCAACTCGTTAGCATCGGCGGCTCGTGGGAGCAGGGCAAAGAGGAAGGCTGGCAACTCCAGAACGTCTACACTGTCCTGCTGCGCTTGCTTGACCTCGCCCAGGAACGATATGGAAAAGTCATCGTCGCCGTTGACGATCTGGACAAAAAGGTACCGCGCGCGGTGCACGATACTTCGGACGATGCCACCGACTTGTTGCGACGAGGGCAGGGCAAACGGGGCTTTCTGTTGACGGGTCGTTTCACCTCAGCCTGGCAGATCGCCTCAGCCTTGCAAGATATTTCTGAGCAGATGTTGGGTCTCTTCAGTGAAAAGATCACGCTGCCTCGGATGAGCACCGACGAGTTACATCATATCGCTGTCAACTATCTGAACACTGCTCGCGAGCGCCCGTCTGGCGAAGTCACTCCCTTTAAGCCGGAAATTGTTTCTCAGATCGCTGAACATGCTGACCGTATACCCCGCCAGTTCAATCTGATCTGTGAAAAGATAATGCGCCAGGGCGCGATGAATGGCGTGGAGCAAATAGATGAGCGCACTTTTCCTGCACTCTGGCGGAAAGTGCAGAATGAGTTTGTACTAGAACTTACGCCGGCGATCCGACGACTGCTCTATATTGCCCGGCGCAGTGGCGGGCTTTCGGCGGACGTAGACGATGCCACCCTGGAGCAATTGGGGGTCGAGACGCTCGTCGAACTGTTGCCCATGCTCAGATCATTGGAGGGAGATTGGCTTATCCGGCAGGAGGACGGGCGGCTGTTGCCCAGCGCATTGTTACCGGACGAGGAGGAACATAGTGGCTGACCTACGAGATCAGATTGCGGAGCGCACCGCGCACGTCGCTGTGATTGGCCTGGGCTACGTCGGACTGCCGCTGGCGACGGCGTTTGCCAGGGCCGGTTTTCGCACGACCGGTGTGGAAATAAGCCAGCCTAAGGTGGACTCGATCACTGCCGGCCGGAGTTACATCCCTGACGTGCCCGACGACGACCTGGCTCCGCACGTCCAGGCGGGCCGCCTCACCGCGACGTCAGATTACGACGCGCTGCGCCAGGTTGACGCCATGTTCATCTGTGTCCCCACTCCCTACGATGCACAGCGTGCGCCTGACCTCTCCTACATCCGAGCTGCCAGCGAGAGTATACGGCCGCGCTTGAGACCCGGCCAACTGGTCGTGCTGCAGAGTACGACCTATCCGGGCACGACGGAGGAGGTCGTCCAGCCGATTCTGGAGCAGAGCGGCCTCAAGGCCGGCGCGGATTTCTACCTGGCGTTTTCTCCCGAGCGTATTGACCCTGGCAACAAGCAGTGGTCGGCGTACAATACGCCCAAGGTCGTGGGCGGCCTCACGCCGGAGTGTACTGAGCTGGCAGCCGGCCTTCTGCGCCAGATGGGCGCGCCGGTGTGTACTGTCTCCTCTGCCCGCACTGCCGAGTTGACCAAGTTGCTGGAGAACACTTTCCGCGCCGTCAACATCGCGTTGGTCAACGAACTGGCACTGCTGGCGGAACGCATGGGGATTGATTTCTGGGAGGTGGTCGAGGCTGCCAGGACCAAGCCCTTCGGTTTCATGCCCTTCTATCCAGGGCCGGGAGTGGGCGGGCACTGCATCCCTGTGGATCCCTATTATCTCTCCTGGAAAGCGCGTGAGTATGACTATTACGCCGAGTTCATCGAGCTGGCCGGCGAGGTCAACCAGGCCATGCCCCATCACGTGGTAGACCTGGTGGGCCAGGCGCTTTCACTGCGCGGAAAGCCGCTGCGCGGCGCGCGCGTGCTGGTGCTGGGCGTGGCGTTCAAGCCGGGCATTGACGATCCCCGCAATTCTCCCGCCGAGCGGGTCATCGAACTCTTGTTGAGCCGTGGCGCGCACGTGCGCTACCATGACCCTTACGTCTCACGCTTTCAGGTGGGCAACGACGTCTTCCACCGCGAAGCGGTCGTGCTGGATTCGGCGCCGCTGACGGAGGAGGAAATTGCTGCTGCTGATTGCGTCGTCGTCGTCACCGGCCACCGCAGCGTGGACTATGGGCCTGTGGTAAAGCATGCCGACCTGGTCGTAGATACGTGCAATGCAACCGCCACCGTGTCTGACGTGGAACCGCGACATAAGGTCGTGCGCCTGGGCGCACCGCTGCCCTGCTGATATGTCTGAGCCGCCTGCGTCCACGGACAGCCAGACTGTTACATCTGCTGTCCCACCTCCTCCGCCCACCTGGCGGCTGAGGATCGTCCAGGTTCTGACGGTCGTCGTAATCATCGCTGCTCTCTGTGCGGCTGTCTACTTCCGTGACCGTCTCCAGGAGCTGAAGCAATATGGCTACGCGGCGGTCTTCCTGGTCGGGTTGGTCAGCAATGCCACGCTGATCTTGCCAGTGCCGGGGCTGGCCGTCAGTTCGGTGATGGGCGGTGTCTTCAACCCGTGGATCGTCGGGCTCGTGGGGGGTGTGGGCCAGGCGCTGGGGGAACTGACCGGCTATATGGCCGGCTACAGCGGGCAGACGCTCGTGGACGGGAGCCCGACCTATAACCGCCTGACGCGCTGGATGCAGCGCTACGGTGCGCTGACGATCTTTGTGCTGGCCGTGGTCCCCAACCCGGTCTTCGACGTGGGAGGCATGGCGGCCGGGTCGTTGCGTTACCCAGTGTGGAAGTTCCTGGTGAGTTGTGCGGCGGGCAAGGTGGTCAAGAACATCGTCTTCGCACTGGCCGGATACTATGGGATCGAGACGTTGTTCAAGCTGTTTGGTGGTTGACAGGGGTGCAACCGCGTGGTATAATATAATCAGAAATTGAATAAGGAAAGACAACGAACAGGAGGAGTAGGCGGGATTGGCCCTGGCGAACCGATTCCGGGCAGAAAAGAGGGTCACCGGCTGCAAGCCCTCGCAGCGCCCCCCGCCGAAGGTCGCCTGGGAGTCGAGAAGGTCAACGGGTCAACGGATGTTCCAACGGATAAACGGATGTCCGGTTGAGCCCGATAGCCTTCTCCGGGTTTGCCCGTTAGCGCGAGGGCCCTTGTTGGAGGGCTGCAGAGTGCGACGCCGGAGTCTGTTGGTGGTTGGAATCCGGCGCTGAACCAGGGTGGTACCGCGGAAGATGGCCCCTTTCGTCCTTGGACGAAGGGGGCTTTTTGCATGGTGGGGGACCTGGCTTGACGGAATGGGCAAAGCGGGATAGAATGCGGGTGCCACTATAGTGGCACACCTGTGTAAAGGAGAGGAAGAGATGGGAGTAGTAAAACTGACGATCAGACTGCCTGAGGCATTGCACGAGGCGCTGCAGCGCAAGGCGCACAGCGAAAAAAGTTCCTTGAATCAGACCATTGTGGAGAAGCTGTGGCAGTCCCTGGAGGCTCAGGCGACCTACGAAACCGAACGCGAGCGCGTGCGGAGAGTGCTCCGCGAGAGTGGGATGTTAGCCGAATTAGGGCCGGAGTGGGATAAGTACATCGAGGCGGCACCAGATGTTACTGTCGAAGAAATCCGCAAGTTATGGGCTGGCCAACGACCGCTTTCCGAGGATATCATTGCAGACCGGGGTGGGCGCTAATGAGCGACTTTTATCTCGATAGCAGTGCTCTCGTCAAATATTACATCCCGGAAGCAGGCAGCGCATGGATCCGTGGGGTGATTGATGCCCAGGCCAGCGGGCAAGAATGGGAACACGGAATCTCGATTTCTCAACTCACGATGGTCGAAGCCGCGGCTGCTGTGGAGAAACGTCGGCGGATGAAAGAGATTGGCCAACGTCATCGAGTGCGGACCTTGGCGAGGCTGGGTATAGATTGCCGTCAGCGGTATACCATCGTTCGTGTCAGTGACGCAATTATTGAGTTGGCAGTTGATCTGACAAGCCATCATCCCCTCCGCGCTTATGACGCTGTGCAATTGGCAACTGCACTACGGCTCAACCAGACTCTGTGCAGAAATCGGCTTCTGCCTCTCATTTTCGTCTCCGCCGATAAGGTGCTTTGCCAGGCTGCCGAAGCGGAGGGACTGGCGGCGGTAAGTCCAAATGAGGTCCAGGGCCAGTAGCGCCCGGTGTCAGGAGGAACAACACATGAGTGACAAACTTTCCAAAACCTACAATCCCAAAGAGCACGAAGAACGCCTGTACCGGCGGTGGGAGGAACGAGGGTACTTTCGTCCTGAGAAGCAGGTCGAACTGGGGCTGGTCCCGGAGGGGGGCCCGCGTTGGTGCATCACCATGCCGCCGCCCAACGTGACCGGCGCGCTCCACCTGGGCCACGCCATGGTGGCGTCTGTCGAAGACCTGATGACCCGCTATTACCGTATGAAGGGGCGCCAGACGCTCTACCTGCCCGGCTCCGACCACGCCGGCATCGCCACACAGAACGTGGTGGAGCGGGAACTGCGTAAGGAGGGTCTCACCCGCTATGACCTGGGGCGCGAAAAGTTCGTCGCCAAGGTGTGGGAGTGGAAGGAAATCTACCACCGCCGCATCACCGAGCAGACCCGGCGGCTTGGGGTGTCGTGCGACTGGACGCGGGAGCGTTTCACGCTCGACGAGGACCTGAGCCGCGCCGTGCGCACGGCGTTCGTGCGCCTCTACAAGAAGGGCCTCATCTACCGTGGCACCTACCTGGTGAACTGGTGCCCGCGCTGCGAGTCGGCGATCTCGGACCTGGAGGTGATCCCCGACGAGCGTGCTGGTCACCTGTGGACCATCCGCTATCCCATCTTGAACGGTGATTGGGACGGGCCACCCCCCTCCGGCTCCCCCCTCCAGGGGGGAGAGACACCCCCCTGCGGCTCCCCCCTCCAGGGGGGAGAGAGGGGGGGGGGGGGAAGTGGCGCATGGGCGGAGGGGGCGACCGAGTTTATCCAGATGGCGACCACCCGCCCGGAGACGATCCTGGGCGATACGGCGGTCGCCGTCCATCCTGACGATCCCCGCTGGCAGCACCTGATCGGCAAGACCGCAGTGCTGCCTGCGCTGGGCCGCCGTATCCCCATCATTGCGGACGAAGCAGTGGACCCAGAGTTCGGCACCGGCGCGGTGAAGGTCACGCCCGCGCATGACCCCACCGACAACGAGATCGGGCTGCGCCACGGGCTGGAGGCCCCCAACGTGATGACCGGCACGGCGCGGATGAACGAGCTGGCCGGCCCCTACGCCGGACAGGACCGGTTCGAGTGCCGCCGCAACGTCGTCGCCGATTTCGAGAAGGAAGGGCTGCTCGTCAAGGTCGAGCCGTACTTCCACGCCGTGGGCACCTGCGAGCGCTGCGATACCGACATCGAGCCGCGCATCTCCACCCAATGGTTCGTGAAGACGAAGCCGCTGGCTGAGGCAGCCATGCAGGCCGTGCGCGACGGGCGCACCGTCATCGTCCCGGAGCGGGAGGAAAAGCGTTTCTTCCAGTGGATGGAGAACATCCGCGACTGGTGCATCAGCCGCCAACTGTGGTGGGGGCACCGCATCCCGGTGTGGTACTGCGACGATTGCGGCGGCCAAACGTGCGAGATGACCGACCCCGCTGCGTGTGACCAGTGCGGCAGCACGAACATCCACCAGGACGAGGACGTGCTGGACACCTGGTTCTCCTCCGGGCTGTGGCCCTTCTCGACGCTCGGCTGGCCGGACACCGACGCGCCGGACTTTAGGCGCTACTATCCTACCGACGTGCGTGAGACGGGTTACGACATCTTGTTCTTCTGGGTAGCGCGGGAGATGATGCTGGGCATCGAGATGACCGGCCAGACCCCCTACACGACTGTGTACCTGCACGGCCTGGTGCGCAACGAGGGGGGCACGAAGATCAGCAAGTCCATGGAGAACATTGACGAGTACGACCCGCTGAACATCATCGAGAAGTACGGCTGCGATGCGCTCCGCTATACCCTGCTGACCAGCTCCACGCCGGGCCTGGACATGAATCTCGACCCGCGCCGACTAGAGGGGGCGCGCAACTTTACGAACAAGATCTGGCAGGCTGCCCGCTTCGTCCTCTCCAATCTCGAATCGCAAATCAGCAAATCAGCAAATCAGCAAATTGGCAAATCGGCAAATCAGCAGGTCTCCAATCTCCAACTCGCTGATCGTTGGATTCTCTCGCGCCTCAATCATCTCATCCAGAACGTGGAGCGGCTGTTCGAGACGTACCAGTACGGCGAGGCGGGGCGCCAGATCTATGACTTTCTGTGGGGGGAGTACTGTGACTGGTACATCGAGATCAGCAAGGTGCGGCTCTACGATGAGGCAGCGGAAAAGGAACCCACGCGGGCCATTTTGCTCCACGTGCTGGAGACGGCGCTGCGGCTGCTGCACCCCTTCATGCCCTTCATCACCGAGGCGATCTGGGAGGCGCTGCCCACCCCCCCCTCACCCCCCCCTGACAGGGGGGGGCAGGGGGAGCCCCCCCCCTCACCCCCCCCTGACAGGGGGGGGCAGGGGGAGGGTGGATCTCGCTCTCTTCAGAGCAAGGCAGAGGAGGCCAGGGCACTGATCTTGGCCTGCTGGCCGGAGCCGGACGAAGAGCTCCTGGACGACGAGGCTGAGGCGCACATGGCGTTGACGATGGAACTCGTCCGCGGTATCCGCAACCGGCGGGCCGAGTACGATGTGGTCCCTGGCAAGCGCATCCCGGCGCTCATCGCCGCCGGTAGCGCCGCCCGCTGGCTGGGCGAGCAGCGCCCCATGCTCTGCACACTGGCCAAACTCGACCCGGATCAACTGGCCATCCAGCCCACTATGCAACCACCTGCCCAGGCGGCCACGGTCGTGGTGGGGGACGTGGTGGGCTATCTGCCACTGGCCGGGCTGGTGGACCTGGAGGCGGAGCGGGAGCAACTGTCGAGCAAACTGGCTGACATCGAAGCGCGCATTGCCCACAGCGAGAGCCTGCTGGCCGGGGAGTTTGCACAGAAAGCGCCTGAGCGCGTCGTCCAGCGGGAGCGGGACAAGCTGGCCGATCTGCAAACCGAACAGACCAGGTTGAAGGAGCGGCTGGTGGCGTTGGAGTAGCGCACAGACTCGGGTTGGGTGGGGTGGAGAGCCGGGCGGGTAGTTCTCAAGGCCAAGACGGAAATTGGACATAAGTCCAATGTTAAAATCATCCACATGCCCGATGCATTGGGAAGGCCCTTGTACTATACTGGACACTGGTGACCTGCTTCAGACCTGACGGGTCTTCTGCAGACCCGTCAGGTCTCCGAGACTTGAAACGAACGTCCTTTCAATACGTAAGTATATACGAGAGAGGGTAGGTTGAGCACTGGCCACCTGACCAGGCGGAAAACTGACCACCTGTCCAGTCCCAGGACTGGCTGGCAGGCCAATGTGCCAGCGGCTCTTTTGTGTTATACTGGATACAGAGATTCGGTCGGAGGGAAGAGAGATGGCAATGGAAACCGATGTCAATGGTACACTGATTGACCTGCGCGACGTGGTCAAGACCTACGAGACTGGCGCAGGGGAAGTAACCGTCCTCAAGGACATCACGCTGCGGGTGCGCCCAGGCGAATTCGTCAGCGTGGTGGGACCTTCTGGGTCAGGCAAGTCCACATTACTGAACATGATGACAGGCATTGACCGGCCTACCAGCGGCGAGGTGTTCGTCGGCGGCCAGGCCGTCCACAAGCTGAGCGAGAACGGGTTGGCTCGCTGGCGGGGACGCAACGTCGGCGTCATCTTCCAGTTCTTCCAACTGCTGCCCACGCTGACTATCCTGGAGAACGTGATGCTGCCGATGGACTTTTGCAACGTCTACCGGCGGCGCGAGCGCCAGGGGCGCGCGATGCACCTCCTGGAGCAGGTCGGCATCGCCGAGCACGCGCACAAGCTGCCCAGCGCGCTGAGCGGCGGGGAGCAGCAGCGCGCCGCCATCGCCCGGGCGCTGGCTAACGACCCGTCCGTCGTCGTCGCTGACGAGCCGACGGGCAACCTGGACTCAAAGACCGCCTCCGAAGTGTTCACGCTGTTCGAGGGCCTGGTGGCGCAGGGCAAGACGTTGCTCGTCGTGACCCACGACCGGAGCCTGAGCGCGCGGACACAGCGCATGATCCGCCTTCTCGATGGACGCATCCACCGGGATGAGAACAATGGCAATGGCAATGGCAAATAGCAAATAGCAAATCAGCAAATAGCAAATCGGCAAATCGGCAAATCGGCAAGTGGCAAGTGACGTTGGGACGAGGGGATTACGCATTACGTATTACGCATTATGAATTGCGTATTGCGTGTTACGTGAGGAGTATTGTCAATGAGTGTGGTTTGGCGTAAGGTTTGGCGCGACCTGTGGCGCAGCAAGCTGCGCACGTTCCTCGTCGTGCTTTCCACCGCCGTGGGTGTGTTTGCGCTCGGCTTCGTCTACGGCACGTCTGGCGTGCTAAAGACCCGGCTGACGGAGAGCCACCAGGCCAGCCTGCCCCCACACCTCACTTTCTATACGGGCACGTTCGATCAGGACGTCGTGGATACGATCCTGCGCGAGCCCGGCGTCGCCGACGCGGAGGGCCAGGCCGTGGCCCTCTTCCGCTGGAAGTTGGAGGGCGAAGAAGACTGGCGCGACGGTGCCCTGATCGCACGCCCCGACTATGAGGCGCAGCGCGTGAACCTGTTTGACCTGGTGGGTGGCGCATGGCCAAACGACTCGCAGGCCCAGCGCAGGCTGGCGGTGGAGCGACTGACGTCACAGGCCCTTGGCATCCCCCTCGGTACGACGGTCATCGTCGAGTTTGGACGGCGCGCACGGCGGCTGCCTGTTGACGGTATCATGCGCTATCCTCTGACTGTGTCCCCGCCGCTAGGCCAGGCCATCTTTTTCGCCACCCCCCAGACCTTCGCCTGGCTGACCGGCGAGCGCGAGGGGTTCAACCGGCTCGAACTCCGCCTGGAGTCGTTCAGCGAGGAAGGTGCAGACGAGGCCGGAGAGCGCATCCAGGAACGGCTGGAGGGTATGGGAGTAGGAGTGGGCTTCTACGCGGTCACCGATCCCGAGACCCACCCGCTGCAGGAAACGCTGGACGCCTTGTTGCTCATTCTGACGGTGCTGGGTGTGCTGTCGCTCGGGCTGAGCGGATTCCTGATCATCAACATGATGAACGCCACCGTTGCACAGCAGGTGTGGCAGATCGGCGTGATGAAGGTGGTCGGCGCGACGGCAGGGCGTGTGGTGCGCGTGTATATGGCCACGGCGCTGATCTATGGCTTGCTCTCTTTGCTCCTGGCCGTGTTGCCTGCAGCGATGGCCGCCTATCTGCTTGCCAGCGTGTTGCTCAATCTGTTCAACGTGGCCGGCGGCCCGTTCCGCCTGATACCGATGGCGGTGGGCATTCAGATGGCGGTGGGGACAGTCGTGCCCTTGCTGGCGGCGCTGGCGCCGGTGCTCGGCGGCGCGCGCATCAGCGCGCATCGCGCCATCAGCAACTACGGGCTGGGGGCCGGATTCGGGCGCAACTGGCTCGACCGGTTGATCGGACGCATCCGTCGCCTGCCGCGCCTGCTGGCGCTCAGCCTGCGCAACACCGTCCGGCGCAAGGCACGCATCGCATTGACGTTAATCACGCTCGTGCTCGGCGGTGTCATGTTCATCGTCGTGATGAGCGTGAGCACTTCGATGAACAAGACACTGGAGGTGGTACTCGATGATTTCGGCTTCGACGTGCTGGTGACTTTCAGCCGTTCTTACCGTGTGGAGCGCCTGGCCGGGGCGACCGAAGGCGTGGACGGCGTGGTCAAGGCCGAAGTATGGGATCGGCAAGGGGCACAACTGGCGCTGGAAGGCGGTGAGGCGCTCGACACCTTTGTCTGGGGCGTCCCCTCTGATTCCGGGATGTTCGCCCCGAACATCGTGAGCGGCCGCGGGCTGCTGCCCGGCGATGGCCGGGTCATCCTGCTCAACAGCAAGATTGCCGCCGACGAGGGCTTCCAGGCCGGCGACGTGATCACGCTGACGATCGGTGAACGGGAGTCAACCTGGACGGTGGCAGGCCTGATCCTCAACGTCAACAACCAGCAGCGCGACAACTTTGCTCCTTTTGACGCGCTGACGCGGGAGACCGGCAGCGTCAATCGCGGTGGGCTGGTGATGGTGACGGCCGAAGAACACGACGCTGCGACCCAGCAGAGGCTGATCCGCGACCTGAAGGCGGCCTATACCGCACGTCGTATGGAGTTTGCTATCCTTCAGAGCGCCGCCGAAGTTCGGCAGATGAACCAGATCCAGTTCAACGTCATCACGTATCTGATGCTCGTGATGGCGATCCTGGCGGCGATCGTGGGCAGTGTTGGGCTAATGAGCACGATGTCCATCAACGTAGTTGAGCGCCGGCGCGAGATCGGCGTGATGCGCGCGATCGGTGCTACGTCGGTGAACGTCCTCGGCGCCTTTGTCGCTGAAGGGATATTGGCGGGGGTGTTGAGCTGGCTGCTGGCTGTGCCACTCAGTTACCCTGGTGCGCGCCTCTTTAGCCGGCTGGTCAGCAGCACGCTGTTCCGTATCCCGCTCGACTTTGACTACTCCATCGGCGGAATGGTAGCGTGGTTGCTGATTGTGGTCGTGCTGTCGGCGCTGGCGAGCCTGTGGCCGGCGTTGAGCGCGACGCAGGTTAGGGTGCGGGAGGCGCTGGCGTACGAATAGCGAATGGCGAATGGCGAATGGCAAATGGCGAATCGCAAATCGGCAAATCAGCAAATCAGCGAATAGCGAATGGCGAATTACGTAACACGTAACACGCAACACGTAACACGTTTCACGTTTCACGTTTCACACATCACGTAAGGGGTATTAGCAATGAGCGTCGTCTGGCGCAAAGTCTGGCGCGATCTGTGGCGCAACAAGTTCCGCACGTTCCTCGTCGTGCTTTCCACCGCCGTGGGCGTGTTTGCGCTCGGCTTCGTCTACGGCACTTCCGGCGCATTGACCGCCCGGATGACGGAGAGTCACCGGGAGAGCGTCTTTCCACACATCACCTTCTATACGAGCCGGTTCGATCAAGACGTCGTGGACACCGTCCTGTACGAGCCTGGCGTCGTAGACGCGGAGGGCGAAGGTGTGGCCTCCTTCCGCTGGAAGTTGGAGGGCGAGGCGGATTGGCGCGACGGGAGCGTGATCGCCCGCACGGACTACGAGGCACAGCGCATGGATCTGTTCCACCTGCTGAATGGCAGTTGGCCGGACGGCCGGACGCTCGCCGTGGAGCGCCTGGCGTCACAGTACTTCCGGATTCCCCCTGGTACGACGCTCGTCGTCGAGTTTGGGCGAAGCGAGCGCCGTTTGCCTGTTGAGGGTGTCATACGCCAGAGCCAGGTCTACCCTCCGCAGTGGGGCGGCAATGCGACCTTTTACGCCACGATGGAGACTGTGGCCTGGCTGACGGACCAGGAGCAGGGATTCAACAGGCTCAACGTCCGCCTGGAGTCGTTCAGCGAGCAAGGGGCGGAAGAGGCCGGCGAGCGGATCCAGGAGCGGCTGGAGCGCATGGACGTGTTTGTGGGCGGTTATCAAGTCTCCGATCCAGAGGTCCACTGGATGCAGGAGACGATGGACTCCATATTGCTCATTTTGAAGGTGCTGGGCGCGCTGTCGCTGGGACTGAGTGCGTTCCTGATCATCAACATGATGAATGCAACCGTCACTCAGCAGGTGTGGCAGATCGGGGTGATGAAGGTAGTCGGCGCGACGGCAGGGCGTGTGATGCGCGTGTACCTGGTGATGGCGTCGGTCTATGGCCTGCTCTCCTTCGTGCTGGCCGTACCGCTGGGGGCCGTCGCCGCACACCTGCTGGCGAACTGGATGCTTGGCCTGATGAACATCATCAATAATCCATTCCACGTGATACCGGCTGCGGTAGGCGTTCAGATGGCGGTGGGACTGGCCGTGCCCCTGCTGGCAGCGCTGGCGCCGGTGCTCGGCGGCGCGCGCATCAGCGCACACCGCGCCATCAGCAACTATGGCCTGGGGGCCGGGTTTGGACGTAGTTGGCTCGATCGTCTGATCGGTCGAGTGCGCCGCCTGCCGCGCCCGCTGGCGCTCAGCCTGCGCAACACCTTCCGGCGCAAGACGCGCATCGCGTTGACGCTGGCGACGCTCGTGCTCGGCGGCGTGATGTTCATGGTGGTCTTGAGCGTGGGGGCTTCGATGAGCAACACGATCGAGGTGCTGATCAACGACTTTGGCTTCGACGTCCTGGTCGTATTCGACCGCGCGCATCGCGCGCCGCGCCTGATCGAGGCCACCGAGAGTGTGCCTGGCGTGACCCGCGCCGAGGTGTGGGACGTGGAAGGTGCGACGGTAGAGTTAGATAATGGCGAAGAGATCCAGGGACAACTGTGGGGGGTGCCGGACGATTCTGAGTTATTCGACCCTCGCATCGTCAGCGGCCGCGCGTTGTTGCCCGATGACGGTCGTGCTATCCTGCTCAACAGCAAAATCGCCGCCGATCAGGGCATCCGGGTCGGGGACACCGTCACACTGACCGTCGCTGAGAAAGAACTGACCTGGACGGTGGTCGGCCTGATCATCAACGTCAACAACCTGCAACGCGACAACTTTGTCTCTTTTGACACGCTGGCGCGGGAGATCGGCAACGCCAACCGGGGAGCCTTTGTGATGATGGCGACCGAAAAGCACGATGCTGAGACCCATCAGGGGACAATCCGCGACTTGCGGGCTGCATACGCGGCCCAGCGCCTCAAGCCGGTGTTCTTTCAGAGCGGCGGCGAACTGCGGAAGCAGACCCAGGCGCAGTTTGATATCATCATATATCTCATGTTGGCCATGGCGGTACTGGCGGCGGTGGTGGGTTGCGTGGGGCTGATGAGCACGATGTCCATCAACGTGGTCGAACGCATGCGGGAGATCGGTGTGATGCGTGCCATTGGCGGCAGATCCGTGGCCATCCTGGGGATTTTCATCGCCGAAGGCGTGCTGGTGGGCGTGCTTAGCTGGCTGTTCGCCGTGCCGCTCAGCTACCCCGGCGCACGGGCCTTCAGCAGCGTCATCGGCAAGACGCTGTTCCAGATGCCCCTCGACTTTCACTACTCCGTAGGCGGGATGGTCGCCTGGTTGCTGATCGTCGTCGTGCTGTCGGCGCTGGCGAGCCTGTGGCCAGCGTTGAGCGCGACGCAGGTCAGGGTGCGGGAGGTACTGGCGTATGAATAGCGAATGGCGAATGGCGAATGGCGAAAGGCGAAAGGCGAATGGCGAATGGCGAAAGGCGAATGGCAAATCGCAAATCGGCAAATCGCGAATGGATGAATCTAAGAAGGGGGAAGAGATGCTGAGGAAGATAGTAGTAGGGTTATTGGTGCTGGCGACGGTCGGGTTGGTGGCCGGGTGCGGAGGTGCGGCTGCCACACAGACCGTGCCGGCCGATGAGGTGCCAGTGGTGTCCCCGGAGGGCGAGGGGAAGGTGGTGGCCGAGGCGGTCATCGAGCCTGCCCGCTGGAGTGAATTGCGCTTCGACGCGAGCGGCAGCGTGGCTGAGGTGTTGGTGAAGGAGGGCGACGCCGTGTCCGAGGGTGACGTGCTGGCCCGCCTGCAGACGGCCGACCTGGAGCGGGCAGTGGCTCAGGCCGAGCTCAGCCTCCAGCAGGCCCAACTGCGCCTGGAACAACTCCAGGAGCCAGCGGACGAGGCGGACGTCGTCGCGGCCCGCGCGGCCGTGAACGACGCGGCGGCCGCCTATCAGGAGGCCAGGAAGAACCAGACGCTGACGGAGCACAGCGTCTCAGTGGGCGACGAGGTGCGGGCGGCCCAAATGGCTCGTGACGAGACCTATCGCCGCTATCAGGCGCTGATGGACCGCGTCGGCGCAGATGACGACCGAACGGGGGCCGCCCACTTTGCCTACCTGGATGCGCTCGGCGCATACAACCGGGCGGTCGAGAATGCTGACCTGCAAATGACCACTGCCAAAAACGCGGTGAACCGCGCAACCCACGCGCTGGCGCAGGCGCAGAGTGACCTGGACAGGCTGCTGGAAGGGGCTGACGAGTCGGAGGTCAAGGCCGCCCAGTTGGAGATAGAGGCGGCACAACTGACGCTGGAAGATGCTCGCAGCAACCTGGAGAAAACCGCGCTGCGTGCTCCCTTCGCCGGCACCGTCACGAAAGTGGACGTACGCGCCGGTGAACCAGCGGCAGCGGGCGAGGTGATCCTGGTGCTGGCGACGCTGGATCAGCTCCAGGCGCGCACGGTTGACCTGACGGAGCTGGACGTGGCACGGGTGGCCGAGGGACAGGCCGCAGTGGTGACCGTGGACGCGCTGCCCGACCTGAAGTTGAGTGGACACGTCGTACGGATTGACCTGCAGTCGGTGGATTATCGGGGCGACGTGACCTATCCCGTAACCGTCGAGCTGGACGAGCCTGATCCGGGACTCCGCTGGGGGATGACGGCGGTGGTGGAAGTCGAAACGCAGTAAAATGCTCAAAGGAGGTTGTTATGGTTGGGAAAGCGGGATTGAAGGCAGGACTGATCGGCCTGGCACTCATGTTGGTCTGGACACTACTCAATCGCTTCTTGCCCATAGCAGGGGGATTGGTGTGGGTCATGTGTGGGGTGAGTTCGCTGCTATACGCCGGCATCGGAGCACTGGCCGGTTTCTTCCTGGCCCCACCGCGTGCCGCGGGCAAAGGAGCCGGGGCCGGGGCCATCGCCGGACTGCTCAGTGGGGGGATCAGTGGAGTGATCGGCCTGGCGATCATGCTCGTCCAGATGAGGTCTGGGATGAGCATCTCAGGCCTGAGTCCCGAGCAGATGCAGCAGTTGGCGCAGACTGGCATTGACCCAGGCTTGCTCATGATTCCAGGGGCCGTGTGTAGTCTGGGACTTGGCGCCGGACTGGCAGCCATCGGGGGGGCAATCTTTGCCGCCGTGAAACTCGATTAGCATTGGACACATGTCCAAGTAAAAGATTGGACATTTGTCCAATCACAAAATCCCCCAGATGCCCGATGCATGTGGGGGATTTCTGGTTTATACTGAGAGCGCTTTACAGTGATGCCTTGCTGTCTCGTCGAGGCAGTTGGCACAGACCACTTCTTGCTGGCAGGGGCAGCCCGGCCCTGGCTGCCCCTGCCCTGGTAGTACATTGAACCAATCTCGCCGCCAGGCGATATAATAGGATAAAGGCCGGGCGATGCCCGGCCTCGGAGACAGGTCAAACGCGTGCTGATTGTGCTGTTGCCGCAGCGCAATCAGCCGGCACCGGCGGGTCAGAGTTTGCGTTCTCCACCGGGGGAGGCTTCGTTGTGCCTTGTACCGGTCGGCGTCTAACCTGGTTGAATTATACTATTTTGGAGCATATATGCAAGCGTCACCTGGACTGAAATGGGACGGTTTTGACCGCTGGATCAGTTTGGAGTTGCGGGCAGCCAGCAAGAATGCTCGGCCTTCTGAGCAGGTATGGCAACGCATCGTTCACCAGGTAGTCAATGCCCCTCAGGCAGGAAGCCACACGAGAGCCGGAAAGGGCAAATCGCCTGGTGGAGATTCTTCGCTACGCTCAGAATGACGGGTGGCGCTCAGAATGACGGGTGCGCTCGGAATGACAGCAATCACTAAGGAGCATGTATGTCTTTCAACGAACCACAGCCCGCCTCTGAACATCTGCTTGAAGTAAAGAATCTCACCACACGCTTCTATATGGAAGACGGCGTCGTCTACGCCGTCAACGACGTCTCGTACACGCTGGACGAGAGCGAAACGTTGGGTGTGGTCGGCGAGAGCGGATGTGGCAAGAGCGTCCACGCGCTCTCCATGATGCGCCTGATCCCCATCCCTCCAGGTAAGATTGAGGCGGGTGAGGTGCGCCTGCACGGTCGGAATCTGCTCGAACTGGACGACGAAGAGATGCGCCGCGTGCGAGGGGCCCAGATTGCAATGATCTTCCAGGACCCCATGACCTCGCTCAATCCGGTCCTGACGATTGGCTCCCAAATCACGGAGGCGCTGAAACTGCACCAGGGGATGAACAACAAAGAAGCTCAAGAGCGGTCGGCCGAATTGCTGGCCACAGTGGGCATCCCTGAAGCCTCGCAACGGTTGGACGATTATCCACACCAGTTTTCAGGCGGCATGCGCCAGCGCGCCATGATCGCGATGGCGCTTTCGTGTAACCCGATGATCCTGATCGCCGACGAGCCGACGACCGCGTTGGACGTGACGATCCAGGCCCAGATCATTGACCTGGTCAGGCGGCTGCAGGACAAACTAGGGATGGCCGTGATATGGATCACGCACGACCTGGGCGTGGTCGCCGGATTGGCGCAGCGGGTCAACGTGATGTATGCAGGATGCCTGATCGAGACCGGCCCGGTGAAGCAGATCTATGACTACCCACACCATCCCTACACGGTCGGACTGCTCGGCTCGTTGCCGCGCCCAGGCGACCCGTTGGGCACCCGGCTCCTCTCCATTCCAGGCGAACCGCCTGACCTGATCGGCCTGCTGGAGGGCTGTCCCTTCGCTCCCCGCTGCACCTACGCCGTCGAGCGCTGCCTGCACGAGGCGCCCACCCTGGAGCCGACGGAGCCTGGGCACATGGTCGCGTGCTGGGAGAAGGAAAATGTAAGGAAAGCAAAGTGACGACAATGGCAGCCACACCACATGTGATTCTACGCGTCGAGAACCTGAAAAAGTATTTTCCCATCCGGCGAGGCGTTTTCCAACGCCACGTGGGAGACGTCAAAGCAGTGGATGGCGTGAGTTTCAGCGTCCGCCGAGGCGAGACGTTGGGACTGGTAGGAGAAAGTGGATGCGGCAAGACGACCACAGGCCGCACCATCGTCCGGCTCTACGAGCCCACGGCCGGGCACGTGTACTTTAACGGTGCGGACCTATCCCACCTCAAGAGTGAGGGGCTGCGCAAGGTACGGTGCAAAATTCAGATGGTCTTCCAGGACCCGTATGCCTCGCTGAACCCCCGCATGAGCGTCCTGGGCATCGTAGGCGAGGCACTTGGGGCGCACCACATCGCCACGGGGGCGCAGCGGAAAGAACGAGTGGCAGAGCTACTCAAGCTGGTCGGTCTGAACCCCTCACTGATGAAACGTTACCCCCACGAGTTCTCAGGCGGGCAACGGCAGCGCATTGGCCTGGCCCGCGCACTGGCGCTGGACCCCGAGCTGATCATCTGTGACGAGCCCGTCTCCGCGCTCGACGTCTCGATCCAGGCCCAGGTGGTGAACCTGCTGGCAGAGCTGCAGGAAAAACTGGGCCTCACGTACGTCTTCATCGCCCACGACCTGAGCATGGTGCGCCACATCAGCAACCGGGTGGCGGTGATGTACCTGGGCAAGATCGTGGAACTGACCGACCGGGACACGTTGTACGCCAGCCCTTTGCACCCCTACACCCAGGCACTCCTGTCGGCGGTGCCCGTCCCCGATCCATCTGTCGAGAAGAAAAGGCAACGCATTATTCTCCAGGGTGACCTGCCCAGCCCGGCCAACCCGCCCGTGGGTTGCCACTTCAACACGCGCTGCCCGGTGGTGACAGACGCGTGTTTCGAGATTGAGCCCGAATTCATCGAGGTCGAGCCGAACCACTTCTGCGCCTGCCACCGGATCACGTTGTTCGAGCGGCCCGACAGCCGGATCAAGTTGGAGATTTCTGTGTAGTAGAACGCGGATTGCAGGACGGGGACGGATTTGCCCACGAGGAGGTGATGGGTATCGAGAGTAGCGTACGGCTGCTTCAACGGTAAAGATCCAAGACTTGCGTATGGAAATCGAATTCTAGTTAGGAGGAGACTGATGTCCAGGAAAATTTGGTTGACCGTCATCGGAGCGTTGGCGATCACAGGGCTGCTGCTGACAGCCTGTGCTCCGAAGACCGTCGTCGAGACGGTGACGGTTGAGGTCGAGAAGGAAGTGCCGGTCGAGGTCGTCGTGACGGCGACGCCCGAACCGCAGGAACCGGCGGCCCCTGAGGCGATCGCGGAGTTCGAGCAGGTGCCCGAAGACGTCCGGGTGCAGGTGTGCGAGGACGTGAAGAAGGCGGTCGAGTACGACGACGAGGCCCGCACGCTTACGTTACATCTGCCAACCCCATTTGCCCCGCTCATGCAGATCCTGGCGTGGAGTTGGGCCGTGCCGGTGGATATGGAATGGATGGCCGAGCAGGGCGACTGGGACGGCGACTGCGCCAACTGGGTACCGTATCACGACCCGCAGGCCGAGGATACCGTGCTCTTCAACGCCGAGAACGGTACTGGCCCCTTCAAGTTAGAGTATTGGAGGCCGAACGAGGAGATCTCGGCCGTCCGTAACGAGGATTACTGGCGCACCGAGCCGATGTGGGAGGGGGGTCCGAGCGGCCCGGCCTTCTACGAGCGCCTGTCCTTCAGGATCGTCACCGAGTGGGGCACGCGCTTCGCCATGCTGCAGGCCGGCGACGCCGACTGGGCCAACGTGCCGAAGCAGTACATTGACCAGATTGACCCGCTGGTCACCGGGCTGTGCGACTATAAGACGAACGAGTGCACGACGACCAAGGCCGGTGGGCAGTTCTTCCTGTACAAGGACATGCCCGCGGTCAACAGCGTTGACTTCTTCTTCGTGATGAACATCCCCCAGGAGTCAGCCTACATCGGCAGCGGCCGGTTGGACGGCGGTGGCATCCCGCCCGACTTTTTCACCGACGAGAACATCCGCAAGGCCTTCGCCACCTGCTTCGACTACGACACCTACATCCGCGACGTGGAGAAGGGCGAGGCATTCCAGCGCAACGGCCCCATCATCTGGGGCATGACCGGTCATGACCCTGAGGATCCGGTGGCGCCCAAGTTCGACCTGGCGACGTGCGAGGAATACTTTAAAAAGGCGGACGTGGACAAGGACGGCGTCCCGGCCGGCGAGGACGATGATGACGTGTGGAACACCGGCTTCTACATGATGCTGGCGTACAACCTGGGCAACGACCAGCGCCGCGTGGCGGCCGAGATGCTCAAGGCCGGCATCGAGGCGGTCAACGAAAAGTTCACGGTTGACATCCTGGCGCTGCCGTGGCCGGCCTACCTGAAGCAGTACCAGGCTACCTACATCCCAGTCTACCGCATTGGCTGGGGCGAGGACTACCACCACCCGCACAACTGGGTGCAGCCCTTCCTGAGCAGCCGGGGCAGTTACGGCCGCGCGCTGGGATTGCCGGCGGATCTGCAGGCCGAGTTCGACGCAATGATCACCGAGGCCAAGACGATCGCCGATCCAGCCCAGCAGCACGAGGCGTACAAGGCTATCCAGCGCCTGTCGATCGAGCGCATGACCAGCCTGTGGGGCATCCAGCCGATGATCCGGCAGTATCTGCCATTGTGGATGGAGAACTATTACTTCAATCCGTCCTTCGACCCCTTCCCCTTCGCCTACGGCCTCTCCGAGAGCGCTGACTCGCCGCATCCAACGACGCTGATTGACCTGGAGCCTAGCGATCCTGAGTCCTTCGATCCCGCTTACCATTACGACAACGTCAGTGGTACCTGGGTCATGCGTTTCTACGATCCGCTGATTTTCTTTAAGCGCGACAGTAACAGCGAGTTCGTGCCGAACCTGGCCGACAGTTGGGAGATCTCGGACGACGGGTTGACTTACACCTTCCACATCCGGGAGGGCGTCAAGTTCCACGCGGGTGGCGACCTGGACGCCCACGACGCGGCCTACGCCATCTGGCGCGGCCTGTTGCAGGACCGCACATACGGCCCCTACTGGATGTTCTGGGAGGCACTCTTCGGCCCTGAAACCGCCGAGGACTATGCCATCCAACTGGCGAACAAGTAGCAAGCAGTTGTCGCCTGACGAGCCGGGGCCTGGGGTCCCTCCCGGGCCCTGGCTCACCACCAAATTGCGAATTGCGAATTGCGGATCACGTTTCGCGCATGCTGGAGGCATTATGGCTGCATACATTTTCCGCCGCTTGTTGGTCCTGCCGATCATCCTCTTCGGCGTGACCATACTGATCTTTGCCATGTTGATGCTGCTCAGCCCGGTGGAGCGGGTGGCACTGTACGTCAGCGATATGCCCCGCCGGCCCGATGCCGTCGAGAAACTGATTGACAAGTATGGGCTGGACGACCCACTCTACCTCCAGTATTGGCATTGGCTGG
>Ga0172363_10001201_pt1 | contig 20747 bp, 16 predicted proteins | sample LakKivs2_kivu2a2_FD_114541 | JGI IMG/M metagenome (GOLD analysis project Ga0172363, IMG submission 114541) | Sediment microbial communities from Lake Kivu, Rwanda - Sediment s2_kivu2a2 | ecosystem: Environmental > Aquatic > Freshwater > Lake > Sediment | place: Rwanda: Western Province, Lake... | reverse complement strand
GGCAGAATAATCGTCTATTCCTCACACATCCTGGAAATAGTTGAGAAAATCGCCAGCCGCGTAATTATTCTTCACCAGGGCAAGGTTCAGGCCGATGATTCTGTTGATAACCTGCGTCAGCTTATGAAATTGCCTTCCTTAGAAGATATATTCAATCAATTGGTTGTCCATGAAGACCCGGAAAAATCAGCCGCAGAGCTCGTCTCTTTCATGAAAAAAAATGCTTGAATTCTGACTGATTTACGATGATAGCTTTAACCACTTTTCAGTCTGGTTTCTCGAGATTAACTGCCCTTACTCATCATTTCTTCAAGCGCCTTTTTTTGAACGAAACCGTGTTCTTCGAAGAGCAGATGATGGGCAAAGTCATAGGCATAATTGCCATTCTGTCAATTTTCCCGGCCTACGTTGCTGATGCGCTTCTTTTCAGATATCTGTTGTTTCCGGAAAAAGGCACGGCCTGGGCTGAAATCTGTCTTTTTACCAGCCTGATAATGCTGCTGGTCGGGCTGATCACTCTTTTTGAATGGGAAGTGATCTTTTTTGACCGCAAAGATTATCTGAACCTGATGCCGCTGCCCGTTAAACCCCTGACAATTTTTACGGCCAAATTCATCAGCCTGATAATGTTTGTCGGGATGTTTGTGGTGGGTGTCAATTCTCTATCCTCTTTTGTTTTTGCCATGTTCTTAGGAGAGTCCAGAGCCTACGGACTGATGTCGGGCCTGGTGCTGTTCCTGACTCATCTCCTGGTGATGTTAACTGCCGGAAGCTTTATTTTTTTTAGCCTGGCCTTTTTGGCTGGACTTTTTAACATACTTCTCAGAGGGAAACTCTTTCAACGCATTTCAGACGTCGTCCGGTTTGGTCTTATAGTGTGCCATGTCTTTCTTCTCTATTTTTTTCTGATTGACACCACTTTCATTCAAAAGCAGTTCGAAACCATTCAGGCCCTCAAAGAAACTCCGACTTCTTTTATGATGAATTTCCCCCCGCTCTGGTTTACAGGATTGTATCAGGTGCTCATGGGCAATCGGGATGTGTTCTTCCAGAGCCTGGCCTCCAGAGCACTTCTGGCTCTGGCTATTTCAATAGGCGTTTTTTTCTTGATAACTTTGCTTTCTTACAGCCGGCATCTGAAGAAATTAGCGCCCGAGGGCGCCAAACATTTTCGGCCGTCGCTTCTAAGAAGAATCATTGAACCGGTCTTTAACCTGACCATATTGAGGAATCCCGCAGAAAGAGCTATTTTCTGGTTCAATGGAAGTGCTATGAGCCAGAGCCGGATTCACCGGTTGCGTATCATGTCCTATCTTGGAATAGGCGTGGGAATTACCATGATACTATTTGTCTCTGCAGGGAAGATATACTGGAGAGCGCAGTCTGGAAATATGCTCTCGCTGCCACTGGCCCTGACTTTTTTTCTTCTCGTCGGGATAAGAGACGCCAGTAATATCCCGCTGAATTATGAAGCTAACTGGGTTTTCCGGATAACAGAGAATCCAGATAAATGGTCATATTTTTCTGCCCTGAGGAAAAGCATCCTTATATTGGTTCTTTTGCCCCTTTATGTATTGCTTTTTGGTTTCTACTGCCTAATGTGGAACTGGCAAACAGCCGGACTTCATGGCCTTTATGACCTGGCTTTTGCTGTTCTGTTGATGGAGGTTCTCTTCTTCCAGCACAGAAAGTTTCCGTTTGCCTGCTCCTATCTTCCGGGCAAGAGCAAAATGCATGTTTACTGGCTGTTGTATCTGATTTTATTTCTTGCTTATGTCTATATCCCGCGCTGGATGGAGCCATATTTTTTGGCCAGTTGGTCTCGTTTTATTGCCTTTTATTTTGTCTTTATTCTGATTGAAACCGCGCTCTGGCTTTATCATAGATTCTATTTTTACCGCGGACAGCAATTGATTTATGAAGAACTTCCTGAACCTTCGGTGATAGAACTATTTCATGCCACTTGAATTATGGAAGAACATCTTTTCGGTCTGACCAGAAAAACTTTGTTGACTCATTTAAAAGAATGAATGCTAGTCTCAATCCACTTCTACTGAAGTTTAAGAATTCATTGTATTGGCAAGAAGTCGGATGGCTGCTCAGCCAATGAGTTTTAACTCCTTAAGATAAGAATCAATGATTACGCGGACTTTATCATCCGGGGGAAGAAGGGGAGTGCGGCAAGGGCCTCCATAAAAACCGCGGCGGTCGAGTGCATACTTGATTGCGGCAATTCCATAAGTTTCAGTCAAAGCTCTATTCAGCGGAATTAATTTGTGTTGAAACTCTCTGGCTTCATCCTTTTTTCCGGCCACAAATAGTTCGTACAGACGGACACAGATTTCTGGAGCCACATTGGCTACGGCCAGAATAGCGCCCGAGGCTCCCAGTTCCAGGGCCGAATAGAGGACACTGCCGGAGCCTGAATAATAGAGAAAATCTGACCTCAATTTTTTTATGACTTCACCCAGAAAAGCGATGCTACCCCCGCTTTCTTTCAAACCAATGATGTTTTGATGTTTTGACAGCTCAACCACCAGCTCCACACTCAGCCAGACCTGGGTGTTCTGAGGAATGTTATAGATGATAACTGGAATCTTGACTCTATCAGCCACTTCCAGGTAATAAGCCCGCAGGGCTTCATGATTCATCCTGCTTTTGTAATATGAGGGCGGCCGAACAAGAACAGCTTCAGCTCCAGCCTCAGCCGTTGTGTTAGTGAAGCTTATAGTCCAGGCGGCTGATTCCCTGGCCGTGCCGGCAATGACCAATTTATCGGAAGAAGCTTCCTTTGCGGCTTCTTTGACCAGTGCCAGAGACTCTTCGTCATCAAGAAAAGGTGCTTCTCCGGTTGAGCCTGAAACCACATAACCAGCAAGACCGGTCTGGTTGAATTTCTTGATGTTTTCTTTGAATTTTTCTGTGGATATTTTTTCGCCGACAAAGGGCGTGGTCAAAGCAACGAAGATTCCTTTCCAGTTTTTGGCCATTTTGATTCTCCCTGAATTAAGACTTTTTTGGCTTCTTAGTTTTCATATGTTCTATTTCCCGCAGTGTTTTTTCATCCATTCCAAAGTAATGACCGATTTCATGAAGGAGCACTTCTTCAATTTTTTCCCCTATTTGTTCTTCCGACTCGCAGAGGCTCTGGATTGGCTCCTGATAAAGGACGATGACATCCGGTGGGACGTTGCCATAATAAGAGCCCCGGTGTTTTAAAGGAACGCCATGATAGAGCCCAAGCAGGTTTTGGCCAGGCGGCGGAAAGTCTTCAACCATTATGGCCACGTTCTGAATCCGGCGGCTGTATTTTCTGGGAATATTTTTCATGGCCTCTTCAGCCAGTTGCTGAAATCTTTCCCGCGTCAACCTCATTCTATTTATTTCCATCTATCAGAATTAATTTCGTTAATCTGGCTCGCCGCTTGACACTTTGAGTTGTCTCCCGGCTTATTTTCTTATTCATGTTCTTCTTCTTATTTGCTTCTCACCTTTCTTGAGAATATTTCTTTCTTCTCTTATATTTTACTTCCTTTCTGCCCTGAACCATTTTGTTATGTTTTCAGTCTTCTCCGCTCGCCGCCCGGCGTCTGATTTTATATTATTTTTCTATTCCCTTCCTTGCTCTGACCCCGTTATCGTAATAATGCTTGCGACAGGACATATCGGTTACGAGGTCAGCCCTTTCCATGATGGACTCTGGTGCGTATCTTCCGGTGAGCACAACTTCTACTTTTTCTGGCTTTTTATCCAGGAATTGGTGGACTTCCTCTTCTTTAATTAAGCCGAGATTAACAGCCACGTTGATTTCGTCCAGAATGATAATCTGATATTCTCCGCTGAGCATGGCTTTAAGGCACTTCTGAAGGCCTCTTCTTGCCCGGCGGTAATCTTCATCCTCAAAATCCTCAGTGACCGTGATGAATTTTTTCCGGCCAAATTGTTCAATTGTGATTAGAGGCGATAGTTTCCGAACCGCCAGGATTTCTCCGCTCATGTGTCCTTTAAGGAATTGACCGATATAAGTCTTGAAGCCATGTCCGGCTGCCCTTAACGCCAGACCCAGAGCGGCCGTGGTTTTGCCTTTGCCGTTTCCGGTATAAACCTGGGTGTAACCCTTGAATTCATCAGATTTCATTTTGAAATAAAACTATAAGGTAAGATTGAGCTTGAGTCAAATTTCATAGCTGTGCTATAAGTGAAAATATAGGGTTAACAGAAAAGGGTCTTTTAGATGGAAAACGACCTCGTCCGCCGGGTCCAGGCAGCCAGAGAGAGAATCACTTCTCTTATCAGGCGAACTGAACTTACTTTTTCACCGGAAATATCGTGGGAGATCGGGGCCAGAGTTTACCTCAAATGGGAGAATCATCAGCCAACTGGCTCTTTTAAAATTCGCGGCGCCGCCAGCAAGATTCTGGCTAATCTCTCTGCCTGCAAAGAATACGGAGTGACAGCCGCTTCAACCGGAAATCACGGCCTGGCCGTAGCTTTCATCTGCCAGAAGCAGAAAATGAGTTTGTCGCTTTTTCTTCCTGATTCAGTTTCTTCCTATAAGCGTCGGAAGCTTGAAGAAACGGGTGCCCGGATTATTGTTGTTGACGGTCCGTGTGAACAGGCAGAGACTCAGGCCAGGGCAGAGGCTCGTTTGAGCGGAAAAATCTTTGTTTCGCCATACAATGATTATGAAGTTATAGCCGGCCAGGGAACCTGCGGTCAGGAAATCATTGAAGATTTTCCTGAGATAGACGAAATAGTCGTTCCAGCAGGAGGCGGAGGGCTCATAAGCGGTATAGCTGTCTATCTAAAAAATCTTAATCCAGCCATAAAAGTAACAGGAGTTGAGCCTGAAAACTCTGCTTTTATCAGAAATTCTCTCTATCAAGGTGCCCTGACCAACGATTTTCCAGAAAAACCAACTCTGGCCGATGCTGTTGCCGGCGGTCTGGAAGAAGACGCTATAACCTTTGATTTGATCAAAAAATATGTTGATGAGATGATAAGCGTCGGAGAAGAAGCAATCTATCAGTCCATAAAGATATTATTCAAGCATCACAAGGAGAAAGTCGAAGGAGCCGGAGCTTTGGCCCTGGCTGGAATAATTTCCCATCCTGAGCTGTTCTCCGGAAAAAAGGTGGCGGTGGTCGTCAGTGGCGGCAACATCGAAGAGCGGTTATGGGAAAAAATAATTAATTCATAAAATGGTAGAGAAAATGAGAAACTTTCAAAAGAAAAGACGTCTCTTGATATGGAAATCAGTCCTTGGAGGTCTGTGTCTGAGTCTTGTGATTGCTGGTTGCGGGAAAAAAGTGACTGAGAAAGAAAGCGTTCAGGAGAAGTATAAAATAGGTGTCCTTCTGGCTTATGATTCTCCAACCTCAACGGAAGTTTTTAAAGGCATGCAAGAAAGGCTTATGGAATACGAGAAAAAGACCGGAGACAAACTGGAACTCTTAGTTGAGACAGCTCATGGGCAGGTGGCCCTGCTTCCCGAGCAAGCGCAACAACTGGCGGCCGAAGCCAGGATACTCGTGGCAATTTCCACACCGGCTCTTCAATCAGCCCTGATTGCCACTGACAGCCTGCCAATTATTTTTTCTTCAGTCGCCAATCCCTATATCGTTCGTGCTGGAAGAACTGCTGTTGACCACGACCCAAGAGTTACAGGAGTTTGCTCCACCGCACCCATAAGACAGGTCATGGAACTCATAAAACAGGTGATGCCCGCCGCCAGGAAAATTGGCACAATCTGGACTCCTTCTGAAATCAACTCTGAGTATTACCTGGAACTGATGCGAGAGGCAACTTCGGAGCTCGGTCTTGAAATCATCAGTCAGCCAATTTCCGGGGCTGAGGATATCGTCCAGGCTGTGCAGAGTCTGGTTCGCGACCGGGCAGAGATTCTTTTTCCTGTATCTGATAATACTATCAATGCAAATTTTGAGCTTGTCGGAAAGCTGGCTGAAGAAAACGGCCTGCCTCTTTTTGCTGCTTTTGCGCTCGGTGCTGAGTTAGGAGCTTGCGCTTCAATGGGCTTTGATTTTAGCGAGATCGGCCTGAGGACAGCGGATATTGTTGTTAGAATCAGAAACGGAGAAAGCCCGGCCAGGATTCCGTTTCAGTACAGCGACCGGGTGAGGTTTTATGTAAACGAAGAGGCAGCCAGAAAACAGGGAGTAAAATTTTCGGAGAATATCATAAAAAAAGCTGATCGCTTGATAAAGACAGGAGATCAGACAGGAAATGTTTCCGGTTTGACTGCAGGGAGTGAGTGATGAAAGCTTTAAAAGTTTTAAAATATTTTTTGCTGATAATTGTTTTTCTTATTCTTGGTGCGATGATATTCATTTATCTGACCTTCCGTATGTCCCTGCCTTCAACTGAAGGTGTTAAGAAGATTGAAGGTCTGCAGTCTGAAGTCAGCATCAGCTGGGATAGATGGGGAGTCCCCCACATTAAAGCAGAGAATGAAAATGACCTGTTTTTTGCCGTGGGATATGTCCAGGCTCAGCAAAGGATGTGGCAGATGGAAGTGTTCAGAAGAACAGCCACCGGCCGCCTGGCTGAGATTCTGGGCAAAGCTGGAATAAGATACGATACTCAGGTCAGAGTGCTTGGATTGCCAGTGGCCATTGAAAAAGATTACGAAAAAATGTCAGAGGAGATGAAACAACTGGCTGGAGCTTATGCTCGCGGAGTGAATGCCTGGCTTAAAGAGAAAAAATGGAACTGGCCGCCGGAGTTCATGATATTGCGGATAAGGCCTGAGCCCTGGCGAGTGGAAGACAGCCTGTCCATCAAGCAGGTTCTGGCCCTGAGCCTGGCCGCAGACTTTACCACAGAAATATCCAGGATGAAATTGATAAAAAGGGCGGGACAAAAGGCGGTGGAGCTGATGGAGCCCGGAATAGATTTTTTGCCGCATCCTGAGGCTAAAATGGATTTCCTTCATCTGGGCTGGAAGCAGGAAGAAATCGTCCAAGGAAGCAACAATTGGGTAGTTTCGGGAAAACTCAGTCAGACCGGAAAGCCGTTGCTGGCAAACGACCCTCATCTGAGGATTTCTGTGCCGCCCATCTGGATGGAAATGAGCCTTGAGTGTCCAGGCTTAAAAGTGGCTGGTGTGACCATTCCAGGGATGCCGCTGATAGTTATCGGCCATAATCAAAAAATAGCCTGGGGTGTGACCAATTCCTACGCTGATGTTCAGGATTTATACATAGAAAAAATTGAATGGAAGGATAACACCTATCTGCGCAACGGCGTCTGGAAGCCTCTTTCCAGCCGGAGAGAAGTGATTAATGTTAGAGGAAGAAACAGACCCGACGTAATGGAAGTCCTGTGGACTGATGACGGCCCGGTTCTAACCCCGTTTATTCTGACCTGTGAACTGCCGATGTCTTTGCGCTGGACAATCTATGAGGGTGACCGGACGTTTGAAGGATTGTATCTGATAAACAGGGCAGGCGACTGGCAGGAATTCTGTCAGGGGGCCAGGCTATTTGAAAATCCTTCCCAGAATTTTGTTTATGCTGATGTTGAAGGAAATATCGGTTATTATCTCTCAGGAAAGATTCCGATCAGGAAAAAAGAAACAGCGGTCTATCCTTATCCCGGCTGGGAACGTGATTGCGAGTGGCAGGGATATCTTCGAGAAGAGGACAAGCCGAACCTTTTCAATCCTGATAAAGGCTATATTGTTACTGCCAACAGCAGTATCTTGCCCCAGGGCTATGAGCCTTACATCAGTTTCGACTGGCTGACACCGGACAGGAAAGACAGGATCGAAGAATTGCTGGACGCCCGGAACGACCATTCAGTTGATTCTTTCATAAAGATTCAGAATGATGTGCTTTCGAGAAGGGCCGGAAGGGTTCTTAAAATCCTCCGCGAAATCAAGCTGACTGACCCAGTCGCTGAAGATGCCAGAAAAATCCTGGTTCAATGGTCAGGAGAAATCACAGGCGGCCTGGCTCCGGCCCTGTTTGAAGTTTTCTGGAAAAAACTTGAGGAGCTGACTTTCAGCGATGATTTTACTCTTGAATATGAGGATACTTCCAGCTATTTCAAGGCAAAGGAAGCCGGACTGGAGAAAATTCTTGATAATGCTGACTCGCTCTGGTTTGACCGGAAAGATACCAAAGAGAAAGAAAATCGGGATGAAATCATCGAGAAGGCTCTGATCGCTTCGGTCAAAGAGTTGAGAAAGAAGGTCTCCGGGAATCGCGAAAAATGGGACTGGGCAAAAATACACAGTCTTAAGTATCAGCATCTCCTTGGCAAGAAAAAGCTGCTAAGCTTTCTTAACTGCGGCGAGTATCCGATGATAGGCGATGCTACGACAGTCAGAGCCAGCTTGAGTGAAGATGGCTGGAAGACAACTGTTGGCTCTTCCTGCCGGCTGATCATAGACCTTTCAGATCTGGATAATTCGCTGGCCGTCATTACTTCCGGCGAGAGTGGTCACTTTTTGAGCAAGCACTATCGCGACCAGATTTCACTCTATCTTAACAGTCTTTATCATCCGTTTAGTTTTTCGGCTGAAGCAGTGAAGAAGGTTGAAGAAAGGGCCCTGAAACTCGTTCCAAAAAAATGAATCTCGCTGATAAAAAATTGAACTGGAATCGACCGTAATTATTGGGGGAAGGCAAAGGGAAATTGATGGGAACCAGTTTAAGTATGACTGACTTGGATACGATTTCGAAAGACAACAGGGTTAAATATATAATAGCGGCTTTCGGGCAAGACGCAGCGGTGAGCTGAGGAACTTATCTATGCTTATCGAAGCCTGGCGGCAGGCTTCGGTGAGTGAATGCCCCTGAGCCAGAAAGCAGAGAATGACTGAAGAAAGAAAGCAGCCGGTGCCGTGAACTTTTATCTGCAACTTTTTCTTTTCAAAAAAGTGGAATTTTTTGCGGTCATAAAGAATATCGGCAGCTTTATCTTTTAGATGACCGCCCTTGAGAAGGCAGGCCGACTCTGTCATCTGACTTATCGTCTCAGAAGCTTTCTTCATGTCTTCGATTGTTTCAATCTTAATGCCGGTAATAAGAGAGGCCTCATCCAGATTTGGAGTGATAAGGGTTATCTTCCCCTTAATGGCACTGATGTATTCCTGAATGTATTTTTTTTCAAACAGCCATCTACCTGAAGACGATTTGAGGACGGGGTCGATGATTACGGGCAGTTTTTTATTTTCGGCAAGGATTTTTTCGATAGCCGGGATAGCCTGCCTGTGGCCCAGCATCCCGATTTTTATCCCGGAAAGGTTAAAGTCAACCCTTAACTTATGGTATTGAGCCAGGATTAACTCAGCCGGAACTGGTTGAAACCCATAGACCTTAAAGGAGTTCTGAACAGTGATGGCGGTAAGAACAGCCAGTCCGTAAAAGCCAAAATGACTGAAAACTCTCAAGTCGAGTGTGGCTCCGGCTCCAGAAGAAGGGTCGAAACCGGCCACCGTCAACAGGGCTTTTTTCATAGCCCTATTTTATCTTAAAAATAGTTTTTATGATAAAATTTTTGCCATGAAAGCCAGGTTCCATGCTTTCATTTCTGGGCGGGTTCAAGGGGTTGCTTTCCGTTTTTTTGCCCAGCACGTAGCAAACATGCTTGGAGTCACGGGCTGGGCGGCCAACCTTTATGATGGAAGGGTAGAGGTCGTGGCTGAGGGCGAAAAGGAAGTCCTGGAACGGTTTTTACTGGAATTGAAAAAGGGTCCGCGTTTAGCCCGGGTTGAAGGGGTTGATTTTTTATGGGAAGACTATAAGGATGAATTTCCTGATTTTTCCATAAAATTTTCTGGCTATTGACCTGTTCCTGACACTTCAGAGGTCAGCTCGATCTCTCTTTGATGATAAAAACTTCTTTCTGCACTCTTCAGAACAAAAATAATGCACCTGGCCGTTATGGACTTCTTTCAGGGCTTCGTCTTCCTGGATATAGGTATTACATACCTCATCCTTGACCATCATTTTACGCGCTGTTGAAGGAGCTCCTGGATTCTTCTGTCTGCTTCCCCTTCCGAGTGACTGAAAAAAGCGGACTAAAAGAAAGACCAGATAGAACAGAAGGGCTAAGAGTATTATTCTGCTTAACACGTCTAAAATTTATCTAATTATAGCCTGGCTGTCAATCAGTGGAACCTGTGCGGCAGCAGGTGTTTTTTGAGGTTGAAAGGTTTCTGGAAAAGCCTTAAACTTAGGTTCGAGGGCCGGGAAATCAAATCCGGCCTTAGGGAGTGAATCGATATTTGATTTCAGGAGGTCAGATGAAAATTATGGATTTGTATTCGAAAGCCATAGAAATCGGGGTCAGGAATGATCTCCGGTCGCAGGAAGAAATTAACCGTTTGCTTCAGGAAGAAAAGGAAAAATTTGGAAAGCTGAGCGAAAAAGAAAAAGAAATTTTTGACCCAGACCGGTTGTTCAATCCATATCCTGACAGCCGTCTTCTGTTCGGGGACCCGGGGGCTGAGATAAAAAGAGTGATTGCTGGTATCGATATGGAAGCAGGGGAAATACTGCTGACTTATATTTTAAAGCGCGACCGGAACGAAAAGATAGACCTGATTATCTCTCATCATCCAGGCGGCAGAGCTATCGCTCAACTTTATGAGGTCATGAAACTCCAGGTTGATTTGCTCACCTCTTTCGGAATCACTCCAAGTGTGGCTGAGCAATTAATGGAAAAGCGCATTGATGAAGTGGAAAGAAGGCTCTTGCCGATAAACCATAACCGGGCCGTGGATGTGGCCAGAATACTTAATCTGCCGCTCATTTGCCTCCACACGCCGGCTGATAACTGCGTTACCAGATATCTGAGTGATCTTTTCCAGGAGAAAGCGCCTTCGAGGCTCAAAGATGTGCTCAATCTGCTCGAGGAGATTCCTGAATACCGAAAATCCGCGGCCAATTCTGCCCCTCCCAAGATTCTTTCGGGCTCGGAAAACAGCCGGGCTGGCAAGATTTATGTAGATATGACCGGTGGAACAGAGGGCTCCAAGGAAATTTTTGAAAAACAGGTGCAAGCCGGTATAAGCACAGTGGTCGGAATGCATATCAGTGAAGAAGCCCTGGAAAAAGCGAAGAAAGCTAACCTGAATGTTATCGTTGCCGGTCATATTGCCAGCGATACTCTGGGGTTGAACCTGCTGCTCGACCAGGTGGAGAAAGAAACTGGCGAGAAGCTGGATGTGGTCAGCGTTTCAGGTTTCGAGAGAATCAGGCACCCTTAGTTGAGCTGGCCGAGGATGAAATAATTCTTACTATTTTAGTAGGGATTAAGGCGATTGTTCGGATAGTCTGTTTGAGGAACCAACCAGTTCAGTTTTTCTTATTATCAAATCTTTGTGCTTCGATTTAAGTTCAGAGAACAGAAAGTCTTCCGGAAATCGAAACAAAATCTTATCGGTGGGCCAGGGACACAATCCATCGGGCAAAGCTTCTGGCATCTTCTAAATCGTTCTTATCAGGATGAGTTCGTGCAGTGACGGCCATTTCTGCCCAGAGCTCGTGCTCCGGTGATTTGCCCAGAACCTCTATGGCCTGAGGCGAGACTTTCCCCCGGCAGGCGAAAGTTCCCAGAATCCTGGTTTTGCTGGCCAGAATCATGGCCTGCTCCAGAGCTTCGCGCGACAGCCTGGTGCCTGGAAGAGAACCATATGTCAGGAAAATAGCGACCTTTTTCCCTGCCGGTAAGTCCTTTAAGAACGGTTCTACCCTATATGGAACGCTGTGTGAGTGGACAGGAAAGCCGATAAACAGAAGGTCGAAGTCTCCCACGGAATTAACCTCAGTCAATGGCTTCAACTCCTTGTGTTCAGGCAGGACTCCATAGATGGCTTCAGCCACCATCCGTGTGTTTCCGGTCAGGCTGTAATAGGCAACCAGGATTCTCATCTTTACCTCTCTTGAAAATGTCTTTAGAAACTATTTTGCCATAAAAACAGGCTTGTATCTACAAGGTTCTCAAGGTCTTAAAAAATGGAGTCCGATTCTAAGAGTGCACTCAGTTGAAAGATTGGACTCAGTTGAGATGCCAGAATCTGCTGGGCGGGTTCTATGACTTCTCAATTCGGGGCAAAGTGATGACGACTCTTGTTCCCCGGCCTGATTGGCTTTCGAGGCCGATAGAACCCTCATGCTCTTCAATGATTTTCTTACAGATGGCCAGGCCCAGTCCCGTTCCTTTTTCCTTGGTAGAAAAATACGGTTCAAAGATATGGCTCAAAATTTCCTTCGGGATGCCACAACCGGTGTCTTTGATTTCGACCTCCACCTCTTCATTTTTTTCCCTTAAAATGAGTTCAATCTTTCCCCGGCCTTTGATGGCTTCAATGGCATTGATCAGGAAGTTGCGAACAGCGACCTTAATCTTCCCCCGGTCTGCGTTGATTCGGAAATCAGAACCTTCTTCTTTAAGACTGAATATGATGCGTTCGCTTAGAACATTTCTGTAAGGCTCAATCAGTTCTCTAAGAACCTGCTTCAGGTCAAAGATTTCTTTTACCGCACCAGATTCTCTGGCAATAGTCATAAACTCCTGAGCAATTCGCTTGAGGTTCTCCACTTCTGAAATTATGTAAGAAATGGATTCTTTGAGCACCCGGTCGAATTCTGGATGCTTATCCTGATAAACCTTGAGAGTGTGTTCCGCGGAAAGCTGGATCGGCGTCAGTGGATTTTTTATTTCATGAGCTACTTTTCGGGCCATTTCTGTCCAGGCAACTTTCTGGCTGAGCTCAGCCAATTCTTTCTCATGAGCCTTAAGATTTTCGACCATGGTGTTAAAACCGTCGACCAGACTCTTGAGTTCATCCTGTCCCCGATGTTCAACCTGAACATCCAGGTTTCCCAGACTGACCTGCTGAGTGGCTCGGATCAATTTATTAATCGGCAGGACGATCATTCTCTTTATAGCCCGGGAGAAGGCGGCGATCAGCAAGATAAAAAATACCGAGGCAAAAATGAAGAATTCGAATAGTTCGCTGGCGGCCTGAGAGACCTCCTGTTTTTCAAAAGGAAAGGGCAGGCTTAAGAAATAAATGTCCTGATGGTAGCGGTAGGGAACAGTCAGGGTCTGGTAAGAGTATTTTCCGAAAGTTCTTCTTGTAATGACAATGGGCTGATTTTTGTGGACGATTTTGAAATAAGTCTCTCCGTCGATCAGTTCTGAGAGTATTCCGGTTTCAAAAAATTCGCGGCGGCTGGAGGATAAAAAAATTCCGTTCCTGAATAGATTGACGTCGTTGTTCAAGGTATTGCTGATCCAGAAGACCAGGTCCTCAGGTAATTCGGCTGTGCTGGCTTCGTTCTGCTCCTGAAGGCTGATAAAATCCTGGATGATGGCTCGGGCGAAATAAGCCCGGCTGGTTGCTTCCTGCACGAATCGGTTTGAGAAAATGTTTTCGACCATGGTCTGGGTAAAAAAGATGAAAAAGAAAAGAGGAATCAGAGCTACGGCCAGAAAAGCCAGATAAACCCGGCCTGAGAAAGAGCGAGAGAGAAGCCGCCACTCTTTTTTTCTTATGGCCAGAGGGATCGTCGTGATGCCGAGGAAAATAGCCAGGAGAAAGACAAGTTTAAGAAACTTCGTGGCTAATTTTCGAAAAGATTCGATCGGCTGGTAAAAGACATAAATATTGCCATCAGAAAGAGTCAGAAAATAGCCACGGTTTCTTTGGCCGTTGACCTGAAATTTTGACCAGATTCCTTCCGGCTTGAGAGCAAGCCGGTATCTGAGCTCGGGCTCAAGGGCGAAGCCGAGGTGCTGCTGGTTGAACAGTTGCTGGCCGGAGCCGTCAAAAACCGCCAGATAGACTGGAAAGTGCTGGAGAGAAGGCAGGGTGTTGAGGCGAAGAAGCTCAAAATAGGGATTAGCTGAATAGAAAAAGGGAAGAAGTTCCGGGTCTACGCTCACCCAGACCACCAGACGTCCGCCATACTCGTTTGGAGATCTGAAATCACGGTAGCCTATGAGGAAGTGCTTCTCCTGGCCAAGAATATCAAGATACTGTTCTTGATATTCCGGTTGCTCGGAATAGTTCAGGTCGTCAGTTTGTTCCGGGAAAACGGGCACGTTCAGGGAGAAAGATGAAAGCAGTTTTCGGTCTGAAGATTGGAGATACAGACAGGAGTTCCAGTTGAATCTGGCCAGAAGCGTCTTGTTCCAGAGAGACCGGGCAAAATCCGCGTCGGCCGGGCTTCTGAAGTAATTGACGATTTCACTTGACCTGGTGTTCAGCTCTGTGAACGCCTGTTTGATAGCCATCTCAGCCCAGGTCTTTTGAGAATTTACCAGGTGGACCAGGATATTATCTGTGAGCTGGCGGTTCTTGGTTTCTGAAAAGTTTCTAAGCAGAGCAAACTGGAATAGGCAGACCAGAACAAAGATAATAAGGAAAAATCTTGATTTATTGATAGCGAAAGCAGCGGAAACGGCCAGAAACGACCAGAGTAAAATCTGGACAACAATTTCCACGTTCGAAGTTCTCTTGAACAGCCATAGAATTAAATAGAAAATAATGGCTGGCAAGAGAAAAAAGAGCCAGGTTAACATGTTCCTTGACCGCGGAGACAGAACAAGTCTCAAGAAAAAAACAGCGGGCAGAATAAAAGCAACAGCACTGAGAAACAGGCTTAGATAGATAAGCAAGCCGGGAAGGCTAAAACTGAAATTCAGGAGATTTAAGTTAGAATTAAGGACAATTTTCTTAATCGACCAGGCAGAGACAAAGATTAAAACTGAGGACAGAACCGAGACCCCAATCGTGTTAAAGGCTTTAAAACCGGGAGATTCTGATTCGGAACAGGGTTTAAACCAGTCTGTTACAGGCATAAAAAGTTTTAAAGAGAAATAGGCCAGAAGGCTGAGCAGTACAAAAGTCAAAAAAATGTCAGCCGGCGAGCTTGTTAACCCTCCAGGGCTGATAAAGGCTAAAACCTGAGGCGAGAATATTCCGGGGGAGTTAACAGGCGGAGAATGAAAAAACCAGAGCATCAAGTACCTGATGAGTCCCAGACTGATGACCAGAGATAGCCACGTTGAAAACCTTGAAGCTACGGTCTGGTTAGATTTTATGTTGAGCCAGATGACGAGAAAAACCAGACCAGCCACAGCCAGAAGATAAACAAGAATTCTTATGATTCTAGCGGCGTCTAATTTTTCCTGTTGAATCTGCAGTGAATTAAGAGTAACCGTAGCCAAAATTTTGTTTTCTTCGTTCCGCAGGGGGAAATACAGAGTTCGGCTTTCCCTTTCTTCTCGCTGCTGGCTAAGATATTCATCCTGGCTTCGAGAAAATAGACGGTCCAGGGCTTCAGTATTGTGAGCGAACTCCCAGAAATTGATATCGGCTCCAGCTCTGACAACTGAACGCAGATGCTGAAATTCTTTAAGATACTGTGACTGAAACTGAGGCTGGAATGCCATAAGTTCAAAAAAAGCCAGAAATCTATCTTGATTTAAAGGTTGAAGGTAAACCAGGTAGGATGAGGCTCTATCCTTGATTATAAAACTGCTTTTTGAAAATTCTTCGGATTTTTCAGGCCAGTCAGTAAGTATATTTTTGAGATTGCTTGTGTTTCCGTACCAGACCATGGGGGTTAAGTCCTGGCTGAGCCACGCTAAGCCTTCAATGGACTGATCGAGGCCGGCCTGTTCAAAGAGCTGGAAAACCTCGTTTTCTCTTTCAGGGAATTCGATCGCTTTAAAATAGGCTCTTTTCTTATCGAGTCCATCGAGAAGGCTAACGAATTCCTGGCGAATGGTGGTCGCTGTTTTTTTGAGGTTAACCAGAACCTTAGTTTCTGAATGCGCAGCCGGTCTTTGAAGCAGAACGACCGAGAGTCCTGCACAAATAGCAGATAAAGTGATTAAAAGAATTGCGATAAAGAGCAGGCTTGGAGGCCAAGGTCTGAGGCTGTCTGAGATTTCTTTAAGTATTTTCATCTATGGCTGAAACTATCTTTTTTCGGCTCTGACCTCCCTGATTCTTAGCTGTCCGCGGTTGTTTTCAGGCAGAGCTTTCTCGGGATAAAGATAGAAATAAAGCCGGAAAAGATGCTTCCGGCTATTCCTGTTGTCAATAAAAGACCACCGAGCTTGAACGATGGCTCCTTGCTGGCCAAAAATGGCGTGGCTTTCCTGGTCAATAATGAATTCCAGGGTTGTCGTCTGCTGAAAGATTTTTTTCATAATCAGAAAGCTCTGGTCGGGGGAAAAACAATCTGAAACTTTAAGCGGTTCAGGCAGGGTGATCAGCGCAGGCGATGTTAACGGCATCAATTCTCTAAACAAAGCGGGGTCGTTCTGAAGGAAACATTTTTCCAGCGAAGAATTGAATTGAGCGAGTATCGTCAGAAGAAAGGCGAAAAAAGTCCCGACGATTGCATTCACTTTAAAGATTCTTCAGTTTATTTATTTTTAACTCCGGACTTACAAAATATTCGCCCGGCGAATTTTCAGGCTTTCTTTTCTTCGGTCTTCTGTTCTTCCTGCAGAGCCGAGGCTTCAGCTTCGAGTTTTTTCTGGCGGATGGAGTCTTTGATGCTCGAAATTCCCGCAATTATGGCGATCAACCCGCCAAAGAAAAGTATCGGCGGAATGAAGCCAAAAACGAGATCGTAGAATTGTCGCCACCAGATAAAAATCACGAGGTAAAGACCGGCAATCATAGCCACAATACCCAGGAAAATAGCTAAGTACTTGCCCATTCGAGGCCTCCCTTCTTTTTTTGCTTCATTTTATACAAAAATTTTAACAGATAGTCAAATCATAAGCAATAATTATACTTTTTTTGGCAGGACAGGGCAAAAAGACTGAAGCTCCAAGAGAAATTTCTTGAGCCATCGCAGGCCAGGCCGGCTGAAGCATTTGTGTTTAATCTAAGATCTGTTTATGTTCTGATTCTGTTTGATTCAGAATTGTATCAGAATTGTATAAGAGCATCATTGGAACCGCCTTTTCTTAGAATAGGAGGACCTTGAAAAGAAAGTTTATAAATCAGCCCCCTTCTTTTTCGCTGGTGCTGACAAAGGCGGGTAAAGAAAGAAGCTATGATAAAGGATGTATTCCGGGAGCATGGATTTCGATTTTTTGTTCATAATTCTTTTTATCCAGCAGTTATTTTTGAAAGATGTTTTTCCATGGTGCCGGGATGAACGTTGAAATTTTACGTAAGTGGAATTAAGATTATTTGCGTCATGAAGATAAAAACAATTATTTTTGACCTTGACGGCACAGTAGTCGAAAATGAATACGACTGGCAGGCTATCAGGAGGGAAATTGGAGTGGAAGGAGGGTCCATCCTGTCTTACCTTGATAGCTTGGCTGAACCAGTGCGCTCCGAGAAATATGCGCTTCTTAAAAAACATGAAGAAGAACAGACTGAAAAAGCTGTTCTTAAAGAAGGAATTAAGGAGCTTCTGGCTGAGCTTAAGAACAAGGGGATAAAAAGGGCACTGGTTACAAACAATAGCCTGGAAAATACGGCTTTACTCTTGAAAAAATTTGAACTGGAATTTGACCTGGTTATGACCAGAGAAAGTGGCCTGCACAAGCCGACGGCTGAGCCGTTTCGGGCAGTGATGAAGCATTTTAATTCCAGCCCTGAAGAAACTCTTGCGGTCGGTGATACTAACTACGACGTTCTCGCGGCCAGAGAAGCTGAAATAAAACACGTTTTCATTTTGAAAAGCAAAATGACTCCGGTGAAGATGGAGGGAGCAGAGCTGGTAAGTGCCATTTCTGAGCTTGACAGAAGGATTAAAGAATTACTGGCTGAGAATTAGGCCTCTGAGAACGAACAGGTCATCTGAAAACTGGTTGATAAATATTAGACCAATTCTTTTAGGATGTTCTTAAGATACAGAGGATGTATGGAAGAAAAAGAATCTCTTTTGAAACTTTAAAAGTTATCAGCACCAGGCAACAGATTTTAATGCTTTCTGCTTATGGTCGCCAGCTATCAGTCTTTTATTTCTTGATTTTCATAAACAACTTTTCCGCCAAGAATCGTGTAAGAAACAGGAGCCGTCAAAATTTCTTTTGGTTCTATGGCAAAAAGGTCTTTGGCATAGACGGTAATGTCGGCAAGCTTGCCCGGCTCGAGGGTTCCTTTTATGTTCTCCTCAAACGAAGCATAGGCAGAACTATAGGTGAACAGCTTTATAGCTTCGGCCATGGTCAGTTTTTGTTCCGGGAACCATCCGCCTTCTGGATAATCAAACTCAATACTTTTTCTGGTGACAGCAGAATAGAGGCCGCGGCGCGGGTCGAGCGGTTCAACTGGCCAGTCAGAGCCAAAAGCGATGGCAGTTCCATTATCCAGAAGGGTTCTCCAGGCGTAGGCGTATTTTGAACGCTCTTTTCCTATTCTTATTTCACAAAACCTCATATCAGTGGTGCAGTGGGTTGGCTGCATGGAAGCAATCACGCCAAGCTCTGCGAATCTTTTAAAATCTTCAGGCTTAATAATCTGAGCGTGCTCAATCCGATAGCGCAAGTCCTTCTTTCCGTATTTCTGCTGAGCCCGTTCAACTGCGTTCAGAACCCAGTTAACCCCTTTATCACCGATGGCGTGGACTCCGACTTGAAAGCTGTTAGCATAGGCTTTTTCCATCAAGTCGTAAAAAGTTTCTTCTGGATACTGGGCGAGTCCGGATTTGCCTGGATCGTCTTCAAACGGTTCAAACATCAGGGCTGTGCCCGAGCCCAGGGTCCCGTCTATGAAAGCTTTAAGGAAGCCAACCTTCAGGTATTCATCTCCCTGTCCCTGACGTATGCCCTGTTTTATGTAGTGGTCAATTCCCTCAGCAGGCAGCCAGGCATAAACTCGAAGCGTGAGTTTGCCTTCAGCTCTGAGCTTTTTGTAAATCTCGAGCTCTGTCAAATCCGAGGAGGCATGGACTCCGGTCAGACCCAGCTTTCGGGCATGGTCAAGCGCCCTCAGTATATCTTCTTCTGCAGTGGATGGTATGGTTTGCCTGATTCTTATCAGTCCAGTGGCCGCTTCTTTCAATATTCCCGTTGGCTTACCGGTTTTCGGGTCGCGAGTGATTTCGCCGCCAAAGGGGTCTTTTGTCTTGCTGTTTATGCCTGAAAGCTTCAGAGCCAGACTGTTGACCCAGATTGAATGGCCGTCCACCCGGCGGATGACCACGGGATTATCTGGCGAGACTTTATCCAGGTCTTCCTTTGTGGGCCACTTCTGGCCGGGGAACAGAGTATGGTCGTATTCCCGGCCAAAAACGGGTGTGCCAGCCGGAAGTTCCTGGATTTTCTCGGCTACCATCTGCTGAACTTTTTCCACTGAATCAACCCCGCGGAAGCTCAGCTCGATGAGGGATCTCCCGCCAGAAGAGAAATGCGTGTGAGCATCGATAAGACCGGGGATGGCTACTCCTTCGTCGAGCTCAATGACTCTGGTTTCCGGACCGATGTATCTTTTGATTTCTTTTTTATTGCCTGTGGCCAGAATTTTTCCATCAGCGGCAGCCAGGGCTTCAACAAAGGGCCGAGAATCAAGGCCAGTAAAAATCTTCCCGTTAATAACCAGCTCAGCCTTTGGTCTTGACGCCTTCTGGCAATCAAGGATTGCCACTGAGGCAATCATTAAGGCCGTCAATAAGAGAATTAGTTGCTTGAAGGATTTTTTTCGTTTCATGTTTTCTGTCCTTTTATTATTAGAATTTGGGTCATGATATCACATCCATGGCGGAGAAAGAAGAAGTAATCCGAAGAGAAAACCCTTATTCTTTTATTTTTCAATAATTCAAATGATTGGGCCAGCGAAGCATGCCAGCAGGGATATCCCTGATCTTTAGTTTACCTGTTGAAACAAGCGTTTCATGTCAGGCATTTCTGATTTTATAGCCGGATTTTAACTCCTAATCCAAGACTTAATCCATCGAGCATAACGTGAGCTGGCCCGAAGGGAACCCAACTGGTTTCGAATTGAATATTTCTGACATATATGTTTTCCCCTTCATCATTCCATGTTTTCTGGTCATATTCTGTATAGAGCTGGCTTTGAAAGGTGTACTTATTTTCGTTCTGCCAGATGTGGATTTCATAACCGAGTATTCCAGCCTCATATTTAATAACAGAAATCCGATCATATTCACCCATCCACTTACGGAAATTTACCGTCCGATAGATTGCGTCACCGGTTAAAGATATCCGGCCGTTTATCTTCCAGTCTATACCAGCACCGGCTTGCAACCCGAAGGCTGTCGACCGGGCGAGCCCGCTGATTTCAGATCGATCTTCCTGGTTGGAAATTCTTGTTTCAATTAAAGAGCCGGATTCATCATATCTATCGTCCTGTTGAGCCCTTTTGATCAGAGATACCTGATTAATTTTATAGCGGCCGAAATATTCGCCGGCCCCGGCCTTTAAGTAAACATTCAGCCTGCCGGTCTTTAGATAGTAGTAAATATTAAGGAGAAGAGGATAAGCGGTGATTGAAGGGTGGAAGCTGGAGTTTTCTTCTATGCTACTTTTTATCACAGTAAGGCCCCAAATCTCCTCAGGGTAGATGTATTTATAACTCCAGTTTCCAGGAAATCTTTTCCATATAATGCCGCCTTCAAGCCCGAACTTAAATTTATCTGACAGGTCATAGATCAGCTCAAAATTAGCCTCATAGGCCTGGTTGATTTCTTTCCAATCGCTGGCTGAGGTCTGGCCCAGGGCTATCAGGTCCGAAGTAGCCTGATTATAGCTTCTCGTCATCTGGTTGATAT
>Ga0172363_10001200_pt1 | contig 20754 bp, 15 predicted proteins | sample LakKivs2_kivu2a2_FD_114541 | JGI IMG/M metagenome (GOLD analysis project Ga0172363, IMG submission 114541) | Sediment microbial communities from Lake Kivu, Rwanda - Sediment s2_kivu2a2 | ecosystem: Environmental > Aquatic > Freshwater > Lake > Sediment | place: Rwanda: Western Province, Lake... | reverse complement strand
TAGCGCGGGGGGCCGTCGGCTATCTTCCCCGCTTCCCGCATGGCGAAAGGAAAACACATGCCCGCGAACAGCAGCGCCGACGGCAAGTTCCGCGCGGCCGTCATCGGACTTGGCATGGGCAAGCACCACGCCTTGGAGTACCAGAAGCACGCCCGGTCGGAGCTGGTCGCGCTGTGCGACGCCAACGCCGAGCGGCTGGGCCAGCGGGCCAAAGAGCTCGGCGTGCCGGCGGAGCGGTGCTTCACCGACCACCGCAAGCTGCTGGGCGCGGCGAAGGGGCTGGGCCTCTCGGGCGTCAGCGTGGCGCTGCCCAACGCCCTGCACGCGCCGGTGACCATCGACGCGCTGCGGGCGGGGCTGCACGTGCTGTGCGAGAAGCCCATGGCCATGAACGCCGGCGAGGCGCGGCGGATGATCGCCGCGGCCGCCAAGGCGCGGCGCAGGCTGATGGTGTGCTTCTCGTATCGCTTCCGCCCCGACTCGATCGCGCTGAAGCGGACCGTCGACAGCGGCGCGATCGGCGAGTTGTACTTCGGGCGGACCACCTGGCTGCGCCGGCGCGGGCTGCCCGGCTTCGGCGGGTGGTTCGGGCAGAAGGCCTTGTCGGGCGGCGGGCCGATCATCGACCTGGGCGTCCACCGGCTCGACCTGGCCATGTGGCTGATGGGCAGCCCCCGCCCCGTCACCGTCAGCGCCAGCGTGTTCGACCCCATCGCCCGCCGCCTGGCGAAGGAGAAGAAAGTCAGGTTCGACGTGGAGGACCTCGGCTGCGCGCTGGTGCGGTTCGACAACGGCGCGACGCTCGTGCTGGAGGCGAGCTGGGCCGGCTTCCAGCAGAAGCGCGAGGAGATGACCACCCGCCTGCTCGGCACGCGCGGCGGCATCGTCCAGCAGAACGTCGGCGAGGGCTACGACTTCGAGGCCCACGTCTACACCGAACGCGACGGGTCGCTGTGGGAGTGCAGGCTCCAGCAGACGCTCCTGCCGGTCCCCTCGCCCATGTCGGAATTCGCCGACGCCGTCCTCGACGGGCGCGAAACCTCGGCGCCGGGCGAGCACGGGCTGGCCGTCCAGCTCGTCCTCGACGCGATCTACAAGTCCGCCGCCGTCGGGCGCGAAGTGGCCATCCGCCGGGCGCCGTGACGGCGGCGCCGCCCGCGGCGCGGGCCTCCGACCAGGCCGGCCGCCCGTTGCTATCCCGGCGCGTCGGGGGATAATCTCTCGGGCACAGCAGTCGCGGGCAGACGGCAATGACGACAGGAGCACAACAGAACCAGCGCAACCTTTTCGAGGCCAGGGCGCTCGAGATTAACCGCTGGGCGGATGCTTTTTCGCGGGCAGTGCGCGAGCGGGCGGCAACGGCGCAGAAGGAGGAGGAGATTCGCGTCGCCGTCGAGCGGCAGATTGCGCAGGTCGCCGCCGACCTCAACGTCCAGCTCGTGGGGCAGCATGAGTTCACGCTGCTGCACGGACAGGTGGACTCCGTCTACGGCAGCGTGTTCATCGAGTACAAGAATCCCTCCGACGCCTCGGCGCAGCTCGGCCCCGAACTGTCCTCGCCCGGCACGCGGAAGGTGGTCGAGCAGCTCCAGCGGCGGTTCGCGGATGTGCGCCGCCTCTCGGAGGGCCGCAACCCGGACCTCCTGGGCATAGGTTGCGATGGCCGGTTCTTCGTCTTCGCCCGGTTTGTCAGCGGGCGCGTCGAGGTCGAGCAGCCTGTGGAGGTATCGCCCTGGAGTTCGCGGCGATTCCTGTGGGCCCTTTTCAACCTGGGCGAGCACGGGTTCGCCCTGACGCCCGAATCGCTGGCCCGGGACTTCGGGGCCACCAGCGGCGCCGCGCTGGCCTTCGAAGGTGTGGGTGCGCTGGTCGAAGCCCTCCGCGCCGGTCTTCAGGACGCGAAGGTCCGTACGCTGTTCCAGCAGTGGTCCGTCCTGTTCGGGGAGGTCTGCGGATACGACGTGAGCGATGGCAGCCCGAAGCTCGCCAGGCTCCGCGACCACTATGGGCTTCCCGACGCTGCGCCCCCGGATCTGCTGTTCTGCCTGCAAACATACTACGCCCTCCTGATGAAGCTGCTCGCCTCTCACGTGGTGAACTCCTTCTGGAAGGTCTCGGGCTCTCCGCTGGCGAACATCCGCGACGCGCGCTCGTCGGGCGACCTCCACAACATGCTGACAGAGCTGGAGCAGGGGGGGATCTTCCGCCACCTGTCCGTGACCAACTTCCTCGAAGGCGACCTGTTCTCCTGGTATCTGGCGAGCTGGACGGACAAGTTGGAGAAGACCGTCCGCGACATGGCTGGCCGGCTGTTGTCCTACAACCCCGTCACCTTGCGGGACAACCCGCGGGCGGCCAGGGACCTGCTCAAGAAGCTCTATCACGAATTGTTCCCCCGGCAGTTGCGCCACGACCTCGGCGAGTACTACACGCCCGATTGGCTGGCGGAGATGGTCCTGGACGCCGCCGGGTATGACGGCGACCCGCGCAGGCGGCTGCTGGACCCGGCCTGCGGATCGGGGACTTTTCTTGTCCTGGCGCTGTCGCGCGTGCGGCGGTGGCTGGAGGCCAACTTCGAGACCGCCCCTCCCGCCGCGGACGTGGCCAAACTGGCCCTGGAGAACGTGATCGGTTTCGACCTGAATCCCCTGGCGGTGCTGGCGGCCCGCACCAACTACCTGATCCACGTGCTCGACCTGTTCGAGTACTACGGGCAGATCCACATCCCCGTCTACCTCTGCGACTCCGTGCTGACCCCCGCCGAATACGGTGAGACGGAGCACGCGCGCTTGACGGACAGGCCCGTGGCGGTTCCGACCAGCGCCGCGTTGTTCCTGGTCCCGCGCGAGGTTACGCGAGACGAGCGCCACCTGAACGAGTACTGCGACCTGTTGGCGCGCCACGCCGCCGCGATGTCCGGATCGTCGGGCGCCGATTTCGTTCGCGCTTGTCGGAACAGACTGCTTCCCGTGTCCGCGGAGGTCGAGCACGAGCACACAACGCTCTTTGAGGCCGTCCGCGCGCTGGACCGCGAGGGGCGCAACGGCCTCTGGGCACGGTTCATCAAGAACGCCTTCGCCCCGGTCTGGCTGACCGGTCGGCCCGTCGAGATGGTCGTCGGCAATCCGCCGTGGGTCAACTGGGAGAGCCTTCCCGGCAGGATGGACGCGGAGGGGCAGGAGACGTACCGCCAACGGATCGCGAAGGTCTTCGAGCGATACGGGCTGTTCAGTCTGGGGGGCCCGGAAGCCCGCTTGGGCGGCGGCAAGAAGGACCTCTCGATGCTCTTCGCCTACGCCTGCGCGGATCATTACCTGCGCAGCGGGGGCACGCTGGCCTTCGTGATCACGCAGACGCTCTTCAAGACCAAGGGCGCCGGCGATGGGTTCCGGCGATTCCAGTTCGCCGATCGCAGGGGCAGACGCGGGCGCCCGCGGAGGGTCTTCCTCGCCGTCCGCGAGGTCCACGACCTTTCGGCCCTGAACCCCTTCGAAGGCGCCACCAACCGCACGGCGATATTCGTTTGCCGGAAAGCCGCAAAGGCGAGCCGATACCCCGTGCCCTACATGGTCTGGTCCAGGAAGCCCGGCCACACGGTCCGCCCCGACATGGAGCCGGCCGAGGCCAGGACGGCCCTGGCCAGGAAGGACCAGGCAGCGAAGCCCGTCTCAAAAGAGCAGACCACCAGCCCGTGGCTCACGGCCTCGCCGGGCGTCCTCGACGCGCTTGGCCGGATGGTCGGCCAGGCGGACTACAAGGCCGTGGCCGGGTCGTGCACGTGGTTGAATTCAGTGTTCTGGGTGCGCCGCATTCAGGACGTGCCGTCAGGCGTGCTCATCGAGAACCTGCACAACGTGGGGAAGATCAAGGTCCCCGCCGTGCGGGTCGCGATCGAACCGGACCTGCTGTATCCGCTGCTCCGCGGGCGCGACGTCCGCCGGTGGCGGGCCGTGCCGTCCGCCCGGATCCTCCTCACGCAGGATCCCAAAACGCGCCAAGGCATCCCTGAACAGACCATGCGCCGGCGCTGGTTCGGCACCTGGACCTACCTCAAGGAATTCGAGGAACTGCTTCGCGGGCGCTCCGGCTACCGCAAGTACTTCAGCCCGACCGACCCGTTCTACTCAATCTACAACGTGGGACCATACACCATGGCGAAGTGGAAGGTGTTCTGGCCCGAAGTCGGCAATGCAATCCGCGCCGGCGTCTGCGGACCAGATGCCGCCGAGGCAGGCAAGCCGGCGATTCCGGACCACACGATCATCATGGTGGCTTGCGACAGGAAAGCCGAAGCTTACTACCTTTGTGCCGCCCTCAACTCGACTCCGGCCCATGCTTTGGTCCGCGGGTACATCGTTTTGCACCCCTCGCCGCACGTCCTGGAGCATGTGAGGGTCCCCCGTTACCGTCGCGACCGCGCGCTCCACAACAAGCTGGCCGAACTCGGCAGAAGCGCCCACGAGGCGGCTGCGGCCCGACGGGGCGACGAGCTGGCAGAAATCGAGGCCACAATCGACAAGGCCGCCGCGAAGCTGTGGCGCATCTCCCCCACGGAGATGGAGGCCATTCAGGCTGAGCTCCGCGGTCCGGGCGACGAGAGCCTTTCCCACGGAGACGGCGACGACGATTGAATTGCCTCGCCCGGCAGCCTTGTTGTCGGATTGGCCTGCCCGAACTGCTCGACATGCCTGGCCCAAGGAACGGAACATGAAGCCCATCACGTTCGACGGCGTTTCCTACCGCGTCGGCGGCAAGCCGGCGTACCTGCACAGCGGCGAGTTCCACTACTTCCGCGTGCCGCGCGCCGACTGGCGCAGGCGCATGCGGCTGCTCAGGCGGGCCGGCGGCAACTGCCTGGCCACGTACATCCCCTGGCTGCTCCACGAGCCCCGGGAGGGCCAGTTCGTCTTCGGCGGGCAAGACTGGCTTGAGCTGGAGGCGTTTCTCGATGCCGCCGCGGCCGAGGGGCTCTACGTCCTGGCCCGGCCCGGGCCGTACCAGTACTCCGAGCTGGTCTGCGACGGCCTGCCGCGCTGGCTGTCGGCCGACTACCCCGCCCTGCGGGCGAAGGACATCGCCGGCAAGGATTTCCGCCGCAACTCGATCTCGTACCTGCACCCGCTGTTCCTGGCCAAGGCCCGGCGGTGGTTCGACGCCGTCTGCCCCATCATCGCCCGCCACACCGTCGATCGCGGCGGGCCGGTCGCGCTGGTCCAGGTGGACAACGAGATGGCCGGCATCCACACCTGGTTCGGCAGCATGGACTACAACGCCGAGACGATGGGCTTCGGCCGGCCGGAGGGCCGCTGGCCGCGCTGGCTGGCCGGCAGGTACGCCAGCCTGGCGGCGCTGAACGAGCGGTACGGCACGAGCTTCGATTCGTGGGAGTCGGTGCGGCCGGTGCCGCCCTCGCCGACCGCTTCGCTGGCCGACCTGCGCCGCGCGAAGGACTACTGGGATTTCTACCTCGACACGGTGGGCGAGTACGCCGCCACGCTGGCCGGGTGGGTCCGCGGCCACGGCATCGGCACCCCCATCGTCCACAATTCCGCCAGCCCCACGATGAACGCCTGGTTCCTCGAGACCATCCGGCGCGTGCGGCAGGCGGCGGGCAGCTTCCTGCTGGGCTCGGACCACTACTACAGCCTCGACCAGAACTGGACGCAGAACAACCCCACGCCGCAGTACGCCGCGGGCGTGTTCCTGTCATTCGAGATGCTGCGGCTGTGGGGCTTCCCGCCGACGGTCTTTGAGCTGCCCGGCGGCAGCCTGTCGGACTGGCCGCCCGTCACGCCGCACGACGCCCGCGCCTGCTACATGAGCAACGTGGCGCTGGGCATGAAGGGGCACAACTACTACATCTTCACCGGCGGGCCGAACGCACCCGGCACCGGCGTCACCGGCGAGCTGTACGACTACGGGGCGGGCGTGGGGGCGCTGGGACAGGTCCGCCCGCTGTACCGGGTGCAGCGCGCCCTGGGGCGCTTCCTGGCGCAGCGCCAGTGGCTCGTCGAGGCGGAAGGCGAGCCGGACTTCCGCATCGCCGCGTGCCTGGCCCAGTCGCGCTGCCACAACTACTGGAAGGACCGCGGGTCGTTCGCCGTCTCCGGGCCGGAGGCGTGGGAGTTCCTCCGCAAGGGCCTGCTGACAACGGCGTTCTGCGCGTCGCTGTCGCCGGCCCTCTGCGACGCCGAGTCGAGCGGCTGGACGGACGACACGGCCACGCCCGTGGTTGTGGTCGCCTCGGCGGCCATGTCGGCGGCGGCGCAGGAGAACGTCGTGCGGTTCCTGCGGGCCGGCGGGCGGGCGATCATCGCCCCGACGGTGCCGCAGTTCGACGAGGACTTCCGCCCCTGCACGCTCCTGCGCGACTTCCTCGGCACCGACGCCCCGCGGGCCATCCGCGAGGAGCTGACCCGCCCCACCGTCGCCGGCGTGGTGAACGTCTGGAACAACTGGAGGTGCCTGCTGGCTTGCCCCCCGCCGGCCGGGGCCGAGCTGCTCGGCACCGAGGAGCTGTCGGGCTCGCCGATCGCGTGGGAAGTCCCGGCCGGGGCGGGACGGGCGGTCTTCCTGGGCTTCCGCTGGTACCACGCCCGGCGCGAGCACGAGGCGATGCTGACGGGGCTGCTCAAGCGGCTGGGCCTCAAGCAGCGGATCGTCTGCTCCAGCCCCAACGTCTGGTGCACGCTTCGCACGGCCGGGCGGCGCAGCGTGCTGTTCGTGATGAACCTGAACAGTTCGCCGATGGCGGCGGCCGTCGCCTGCCGCCCCCGCTGGTCCAGGCGGATGATCGACACGGGCCTGCACAAGCTGCCCGCCATGACCGTCAAGGCCGTGGATCTGGCCTAGTGGCCCCCGCCGCAGGCCGGGCCGGGGTGGGTAAAATTACCCACCCGGTTCATCGCGCCGCCTGGACACCGGCGCGGGCGGGAGGGCCTCGGCCCAGCCGTGCCTCGTTTCGATGCCCAGGCGGCGTCGAAACGGGCGCCGGAGCCACGAACGAGGTATCGGACGTACCGGGGTACGTCCAAACCGCCTGAAGGGCCTTTTGGGTCGATTTCGACGCCCAGGCGCAGGGGTAGCGGATTTTTCCGAGTTTGGTAATCTGCGCAAACTTTGGAAGATAGGCCGGGCGCGGCAACGTTCTGCCGCCCACTTCTGCCGCATCGCCCATGGCGCCCGGCAACGGGGCGATACTCGCACCTGACTGGCGCCTGGCCGCGGGTTGCCGGTCCCGGGCCGCCCCCGGCGCGGCCAGTGCACCCACCGGCTGAACCATGCCTGGACCCTCAGCCGGCGGCGGACGCGGCGGGCTTCTTCGCGGCCGACTTCTTGGCCAAGGCGGAGTACTGGTAGCCCACGCCGATGATGGCGGGCACGGCCAGAAGCAGCGCCAGAACGTGGTTGTTCTGCTTGAGCGACGGCTCCAGGCTGGCCGCCAGCGAGTCGTTCAGCATGAGCAGCGAGACAATCCCCGACACGGTCATCACGCTGCCCTGCAAGGCCGTGAAGACGGTGATGACCAGCTTGAAGACCACGAAGGCCATCAGTCCGAGCGTGACCAGCCCCAGCAGGGCGCCGGCCCAGGCATACTGGAGGACCTGCTGCTGGCCGGTGAGGTTGGCGGCGTAGTACCACAGCCCGTAGCCGAGGAAGCTGCCGGCCAGACCGCCCATGACGCTGACGGCGTACTTCATCAGCGGCAGGGCGAGCATCGCACACAGCAGCGCGCCGCTGGAGCCGGCCCACAGCCACATGTTCTGACCGTGCATCAGCGTGCCCAGCCGCGAGCCGAGCATGGCGCCCAGCACGGCGGCGTTGGCGACGACGAGCACCTTGAAGACCTTCCAGCCCTGCACGAGGTACACCAGTCCGCAGGCCAGCAGCAGCACGGCGATGATGACGCCGAACTTGTTGTCGGCCAGGTGGGCAAGTTGGTCGACGGCCTCGGCCTGGGTGGGCACCTTCCACTGCGCGAACCAGGCGGGCATGTTCGGGTCGGCGGCCTGTGTGGCGGCGCTGGCGAGGATCGGGCACATCGCTTGGCGCACCTCGTGCCGGGCGCCGGCGGCGCCCGCGCAGATTTCTACTTCGGCAAAACGGGCGAGATTTGATTGGGGTTTTTGCCTGATGCCGCGCTGCGGGCAGGGGGTTTGCCTCCGCGCCGGCGGAGGCATGGGGTACAATGCGGCCATGGACGACATACCGAACGTGCTGGCTTGCGACGTGGGCAACAGCGCCGTGCGATTCGCGCACGTCAAGGGCGAGACGGTCGGCCCGCCGCGGCGGTTCCGCGTGGGCGAGCTGGGCGGCTTGGGCGCCGCCCTGGGCGAGCTGTGGACGCAGATTCCAGCCCCCAAGCGCCTGGTCGCCGCCAGCGTCAATCCCGCCGCCCTGAAGGCCCTGGAGGCCGCCGCCGCCGAGGCCCTCGGACAGGAGGTCCTGCTCATCGGGCGCGACCTGCCCCTGCCCATCGAGACCCGCCTGCCCGACCCCGAGTCGATCGGCGTGGACCGGCTCTGTGCGGCCGTGGCCGCCTACGACCGCCTCGGCCAGGCGTGCGTGGTGGCCGACTTCGGCACGGCGGTGACGATCGACTGCGTCAGCGAGGATGGCGTGTTTCTGGGCGGGGCGATCCTGCCGGGGCTGGGCATGTCGGCCGACAGCCTGCACGACCACACCGCGCAGCTTCCGCGCGTGGAGCCGGCCCGCCCGGGGTGGGTCTTCGGGCGCAGCACGCGCGAGGCGATCGTGGGCGGGATCATCGCCGCGGCCCGCGGGGCGCTGCGCGAGCTGGCGGAGGCCTACGCCACCGAGCTGGGCCGCTGGCCGCTGGTCATCCTCACCGGCGGCGACGCGGCGCTGGTCTGCGAGCACCCCGGCGACAGCGAGCTGGTGCAAGCCGTCGTGCCCGACCTGGTCCTGCGCGGCGTGGCGATGGCCTACTACGGCACGCTGGTGCGCTGATGGCCGACCCGCTTCAGCGGGTTGGTCCCTGTGGCCCCCGCGCGACCCGCATTCTGACATCGCCATGACCGACGCCGCCGCAACCGCCGTGCAACAGAGCCCGCCCGGGCGCGGGGGAATCGCCGTCATTCTGCTGAGCGGGCCGCAGACGGATCGCGTGCTGGCCGCGGCGTTCCGCCCGCGCCGCTCGCACCGCCGCGGCGGGCGGGACGTGCTTCAGCTCGGCCACGTCGTCGACGGGCGGGGGGAGATCGACGAGGCCGTCGTCGCGCGGAGGGGCGGGGCGGCGGAGATCAACATTCACGGCGGCCCGGCCGCGGCGCGGGCCACGCTGCGCCGGCTGGAGGAACTGGGCGCGAAGGTGCGGGCGGCTCCGGCCGCGGCGACGGACAGCTTCCCCACGGCCCACCCGGCGATGGACAACCCCGCCATCGGGCGCGAGATGCTGGAGGCCATGCCGCTGGCGCGCGGGCAGGCGGTGGCCGCGGCGCTGGCCTGCCAGTGGTGCGGCGGCATCAGCCGCCTCGCGCGCGACACCCTGGCGGCGACCGCTCCTGACCGCAACACCGCATCCCCAAACGTGACGGAGCCGCGGCGCAAGTCCCGCAGGGACGCCGCCGCGGATGTCTCCGACAACGGCGGCGCGCTCGATCTGTCCGCCGCCCTCCGCCGCGCCGCCGGGCGCCTCCCGATCATGCTGCGCCTCCTGCATCCGGCGGAGGTGGTGCTTGCCGGACCGCCAAACGCCGGCAAGAGCACGCTCGCCAACGCCCTGGTCGGCCGCGAGATCAGCCTCGTCCACGAGACGCCCGGCACGACGCGCGACTGGGTGCGCGAACCGGCGCTGCTGCGGGGGCTGCCGGTGTGGCTGACGGACACGGCCGGGCTGTGGCAGCCGCCCGACGGCGTCGACGCCGAGGCGGTGCGGCGGGCGCGCGAGCGGATCGGCCGGGCCGATGTGGTGGTGCTGCTGGGGCCGGGCCGGGCGAGCGACGAGCCGCCGTGGCTGCGACCGCGCGACGGGGGCAAGCGCAGGCTCCTCCGCGTCGCCAGCAAGTGCGACACCTGTGCCGCCTGGCCGGGGGCCGACGCGGCCGTCTCGGCCGTAACGGGCGACGGGCTGGACGACCTGGCCGGGGCGATTCTGCGTGCGCTGGGCGTGGGGGACTTCGATCCGGCGGCTGCGGCGGCGTTCACGCGGCGCCAGGCCGGGCTGCTGGCCGCCGCCGCGGAGGCGATGGAGCGGGCCGACGCCCCCCGCGCCGCCGACCATCTCCTGCGCCTGCTTCAGCAGGCCGCGCCGGCCGCGCGCCAGCCGACCGGGCGGGGGTAGACTGCCCGTTACTTCAGCTCCGCAATCGACTCGGCCACGGCGGCGATGGTGTCCTCGATGTCCTGTTCGCTGTGCGCCAGGCTCAGGAACATCGGGTGGCTGGGGTGGAGGTAGAAGCCGCGGCGCAGGCATCCCTGGAGCATGGCGATGCAGCGGTCCTTCTGGCCGTCGGCCATCTTGGGGCAGGGCATCGGCCCCAGGCCGTGAAGGCTGTAGCCCAGCCCGCCGGCCCGGCAGGCGGCGTTGATGCCCTCGATAAGCCGGCTGCCGATCTTCCACAGGTAGGCGATGCCGTCGCGTCGCTTCATCTCGGCGATGACGGTCTCGATGGCCACCAGGCTCAGCAGGTCGCAGTGGAACGTCGCGGCCAGCCAGGCCCGCTGGCAGTTGTCGGTGGCGAGGATGTCCTTTCGCCCGAGGACGAAGCTGGCGGGGTAGCCGTTGCAGCAGGCCTTGCCGAAGGTGGCCAGGTCCGGCTGGACGCCGTAGTACTCGCCGCCGCCGCCGAAGGCGACGCGGAAGCCCACCTTGATCTCGTCGAAGACGCACAGCGCGCCGTACCTGTGGCACAGGTCGACGCAGCCGGCGAGGAAGCCTTCCGGCGGGCCGGCGCCCTGCACCGCCTCCATGATCACGCACGCCACCTTGCGGTCGTACTTCTTCAGCAGCCCCTCCAGGGCGTCCAGGTCGCCGTAGGGCGCCGCCACGGTGAACGAGCTGACCGCCACCGGCACGCCGACGCCGCCCGGCTGCGTCCAGTCGTGCCAGCCGTGGTAGCCGCTGCGGATCACCACCTCGCGCCCGGTGTAGGCCCGCGCCAGCCGCACCGCCGCGCTCGTCGCGGCGCTGCCGCCGATGACGAACGCCACCATGCCCGCCCACGGGTTGAGCTCCAGCAGCATCTCGGCCACCTCCACCTCCTTGGGGTGGGCGGTGCTGTAGATGGTGCCCTCCTCGATCTGCCGGCGGACGGCGGCGTTGACGGCCGGGTCGTTGTAACCCAGCAGGATCGGCCCGAAGCCCAGCAGGTAGTCGAGGTACTCGTTGCCGTCGACGTCGCGGAAGCGCGCCCCGGAGGCCCCCCGCGTGAACACCGGGTAGCCCATCGCGAGCATGTCGTGGTTGCGCTTGTGCCCCTGGCAGCCGCGGACGAGGACCTCGTCGCTCCGCCGCAGCAGCTCCCGCGATCTCTCGATGCTGTAGTTGGTCGCCTTCACGCTGGAGTTCTCCATGGCCTCAATCCGACCGGGGTGTCGCAGCCGCACGAGGCGGCTTGAGTACACGAAACGGCCGCAGATAGCAATGGCCCACGATCGGGGAAATGGGCTTGCCGCGGGGCGCGTGGAAGCGATAGGATGGACCTGCCGTGCTAGGTGGGGCGCTAGCGGTGCCCTGACTCTCGAGCGATCGGGACGACCCGTAATCCGCTATAGCGGGGCCGAAGGCCTCGCCGAGGGTTTGCCGCATCAGGTTCCCCCGCCTGGCGGGTGGCGTTGAAGGCTGGGTCCTCTGCAACGTCGCGCCGTGAACCTGGTCAGGTCCGGAAGGAAGCAGCCATAAGCGGTCCGCGGCGTGTGCCGGAGGGCAACCTGGCCGGAGCCGGCCCGCCCTGCGGGCCCTGCGGCGGCGGCTCGACGCGGGATGCACGGCATTTCTATGCGCCGGGCCTGTCGGCATCGGCGTCCAGGCCCAGCGGCGTCTCCAGCAGCGGCCGCGCCGGCCGCCCGCCGGCCAGCTCGCCCGACAGCTTCACCACGTGCCCCAGCTCCTCGACGATCAGGGCGTCCAGGCTGGCGCGGTCGGCGGGGTCGGCCAGGGCCGCCTTCATGCTCACGAAGAACGCCACGGTGTCCCTCTCGAAGTCGATGGCCCTGCGCAGGATCTCCTCGGCGTCCTCGTCACCGGCGAACCGTTCGGCCAGGTGCTGCCGGATGCCGGAGGCCAGGAAGCGGGCGACGTTCAGCCAGGGCGCCGGCGATACGGGCCCGGCCGGCAGGCGGGCCTTCATGGCCTCGAAGATCTGGGCGTGGTCCTGCTCCATGTCGGCCAGGTCCAGCAGCAGGCGGCGAGAGGAGGCGAACGGCGAGGCGTCGGCGGCGCGGCGGTAGAAGCTGCGGGCGTCCAGCTCGATCTGCCGCGCCATGTCGAACACGTCTCCGGCGGTAAGGGACAGCTCCACGATGTGTCTCCCGCGTCGGTCCGTCGCGATATGCGGGCTGCGCCGGCCCATTGTACCCCTCGCGGCCGCCGGGGCGAACTGCCGCGCGGAAAATGGAAGATTTTTCTGGCAATGCCGCGGCGCGACGTTATGATTCCCCGTCGGATGCCGGCGGCGGGCGCCGGCGAGTCGCTTGTTCGGCCGGGGACGCTTACGTGAACCTGTCGTACGTGAGCTCACCTGCGGCAGGAGCAATCGTGCGATGAAGATTTATGTCGGGAACCTGAACTACAAGACAACCCACCAGTCCATCCAGGACCTCTTCAGCCAGCACGGGCAGGTCGAGGAGGTCTACATTCCGACGGACCGGGAGACCGGGCGCGTTCGCGGGTTCGCGTTTGTGACCATGCCGAACGACGAGGAGGCCCAGGCGGCCATCAATGCCCTGCAAAATGCGCAGCTTGACGGGCGCCCCCTCCGGATCAACGAGGCCCGGCCGCGCGAAGACGGCGGCGGCGGCGGCGGCGGTCGCGGCCGGCGCTGAGCGACCACCCGACCGGGCGGGCGCTCAGGCGGCCTGCCGGCCAGGGTCGTCTCCCTCGTGGCAGACGGAACGGTTGCGGTTTGCGCAGCGAGCGCCTGGCCCCCGCGCCGGCATCGCCGGTTCGACTTGCGCACCGGGCGCGGGAGGCAGGAGCCCATGGAGGCGGAGCTTTCGATCCGCGTGGTGCTGCACGGCGGGCGCGAGGCGGTCTTCGAAGGCATCCGTCCGGGCAGGGCCTTCCGCGGCGAGAAAGACGGCATCGCCCTGTCGGCGGGCCGGGGCAACCCCGCGCCGGTCACGGTTCGCCCGCCGACGCCGGCCGAGCGCGTCGCCGCCGTCGAGTACGACCTGCGCTCGGACATGCGCAACTACCACCGGGCGATCATCCCCGACAGCGGGCGGTGGTACATCTTCAACATGCAGACGGTCTCGTTCTGGCGCTTTGCCGTCGAGTCGTCCGTCAACGACGTCAAGACGCCGCTGTACATGTTCACCGCCCCCGATCAGAACATGGGCCTGGCCTTCGGCGTCATCGGGCGCAACTACGAGACGGGCTTTCGCATCCTGGAGCCGCGGCACAACCGCGCGCTGATCGTCCACATGCGCCGCCTGAGCATGCGCATCCGCCGCGGCACCGAGATGTACCCCATCCCCGCCAGCGTCGCCGCCGAAAGGCCCGACGGGGCCGTCACCGAGCACCTGTACTTCCGCACGGCGGCTGAGGCGCCCGGCACGGCCTGGCCGCTGGTCCTCCGCGACTTCGCGGCGCACCAGAAGCGGCTGTACGGCCTGGCCGACGTGTCCTGCCCGGAGGCGATGGCGCCGCTGTGGTGCTCCTGGACCGACTGGCACAGCAACGACGTGACCGACCGGGTGGTCCTGCGCCAGGTGCGCCGCGGCCTCAAGCTGGGCATCCGCAACTACATCATCGACGACGGCTGGTTCGGCCCCGGACTGGACAACGAAAACGAGGTCCCGCTGAACATCGGCGACTGGCGCCCGGAGCCGACGCGATTCGCGGACATGGGCCGGCTGGTGGCGGAGATCAAGGCGGCCGGGGGACGCCCGATGGTCTGGTGCGCCCCGCACGCCGTGGCACAGGGGGCCGACTGCTTTCCGCGGCGCCGGCCGCTGCTCATCGCCGGCGACGACGGGCAGCCGGTGGTGACCTCCAACGGCTTTCACTCGCTGTGCTTCATGTGCCCCGAGGCGCGGGAGGTCATGGCCGGTATCGCCGAGGGCTTCATCACGGAGTGGGGCTTCGAGGGGGCCAAGTACGACCTGTTCAACTGCGTGCCGAACGCGCGCTGCCGCAGCGGCGAGCACCGCCACGACACCGACAGCATGATCGAGGGCCTGGAGCTGACGCTTCGGGAGATGGCGCAGCGCTGCCGGGCGCTGAATCCGCGCTACGTCATCGAGCTGAAGCAGAACTACGGCACGCCGTTTCTGGCGCGGCACGGCACGATGACGCGCGCGGGCGACACCCCCTACTGCTCCGAGGGCAACTTCCTCCGCACGCTGCACGTGCAGGCGTGGAGCCCCTTCGCCCTCAACGACTACCAGACGATCACCAACGCCGATTCCCCCGCCGACGCCGCCTGCCTGGTCATCAAGATGCTGGCCGTCGGGATCCCCTCCTACAGCATCGACTTCGACCGCCTGAGCCCCGCCAACCGGCGCGTGATCGCCCATTACAACGGGTGGTACAACGAGCGCATCGCCCTGTTCACCCGGCACCGCACGCCCCTGGACGGCGAAGCGAACGTCCTGAGGCTCGACGCCGACGCGGAGGACTTCCACTTCCTGGTCAACTGCGGCGGGCCCGTCACGCTCGACCGCGACGCGACGATCCTCAACGGCACGCACCGCCGCGACCTGTTCCTGCGGGCACCCGCACGCCGGCGCGCCGCCGTCGTGACGACGTTTGACTGCTTCGGCCGGCAGATGCGCCAGAGGCGCATGGCGCTGTCCGGCTGGACGCACGTCGATTCCCCGCCGGGGGGGATGGTTCGCGTGGCCTGGCCGGCCCCGGCCCGCCGCGCCCGGCGCGCCCGCTTGGCAGATGCGCGTTCCCCGGGCGGCGAACGGGCGGTATGATGAACCACAGGATTCAGGATTCTCTGACGGCGCGAAAGGCCAGTCCCATGGACCGAGAGGCATTGCTGAAACGCATATCCGTCGACCCGAACGTCTGCTTCGGGCGCCCCTGCATCCGCGGGACCCGAATCTGGGTTTCGCTCATCGTGGACAACCTGGCCGAGGACGTCAGCCGCGAGGAGCTGCTTGAAGCCTACCCGCAGCTTGCCCCCGAGGATATCCAGGCCGCTCTCTGCTACGCGGCCGAGCTGACGAGAGAACGCCTGATTCCCGTCGCCGCGGAAAGCGAATGACCGTGCGATTCAAGCTGGACGAGAACTTCGACCTGCGCCTGGTACCGCTGGTGAAGGAAGGGGGGCATGACGTGGAGACTGTCCTCTCGGAGGGCCTTGCAGGGCGCAGCGACGAGGTCGTCTTCCGTGCCTGCCTTGAGGAACGCAGAACGCTTGTCACGTTGGATCTGGACTTCTCCGACCCGCTCCGCTTCCCGCCGGGTGCAAGCGAAGGGGTCGCCGTTGTCCGTCCGCCTCGCCCTGTGCTGTCTCTGGTCCGGGCGACGCTCGCGGCTGCCCTCCCGCAACTGAAGGCCGGACAGATCAAGGGCAAACTGTGGATCGTCGAGCCCGGGAGGATACGCGCGTACCAGCCGGACACCGCCGATCGCTGAATCTCAGGCGTCATTCCTTCCGCAGCCGCAGCAGCGCCGAGTCGTGGGCGGGCAGCTCGACGGCGAACGGCTCGTCCGGCCAGGCGAACTTCTCGCCGGTCCAGATGTTTTCCGCCGACGCCGCCGGGGCGATGCGATGCATGTCGCGAGCGGACAGTGCGATCAGCGCGGGCGCGTCGTCCCAGTTGAACAGGCCGAGCATCCAGCCGCCGTCGTGGGGGCGCAGCCAGCGCGCGGGAACGTTGCGCTGGTCGACATCCAGCGGAACGGCGGGCGTGCCGGGGCGGGCGTGTGCCAGTGCCGCGGCGAGCAGCTCGCGCCCGGCGGCGTTGAGCCGCCCCGGGTGGTCGCCCAGCGTCAGCGCCCCGCCGTAGACGACGTGGAAGCCCGCCCACGTGCGAGCCTCGGTGAAGTCGAACACCTCGCCGGTGCTCAGGACCGCCCGCCGGTACGGCGTGATCTCGCGCCGGCGACCCTCGATCTCCTCGCGGGCGCTCAGCAGCAGGCTGTCGGCCGTCGCCGAGCCGCGCACGACGAGGAAGTCGATGTCGTTGATCCACACGTTGCCGTTCATCCAGAAGTGGGCGGCGGCGTTGCGGGCGATCACCTGCGCCGTGCTGAAGCGCAGCGTGATGTCGTCGCCGATGCGGCTGGCGTCGGGCAGGCCCGCCGCCGGCAGCGACTCCGTGCCGCACGCCAGCCAGTAGGAATCCTCGCCGATGGCGGCGCGAATCACGTGCATCAGCCGGCGCATCCCCTCCACGGGCGTGACGTGCGGGTCGAACAGCTCCGGCCGGCGGAAGTTCGTGTTGGGCATCTGGAGGAAGTCGGTCTTGTAGTAGCGGAAGCCGATCTGGCGCAGCCAGCTCAGCTCGCGGTGGACCTTGTCCAGCACGAGCGGATGGGTGTAGTCGAGGGCGTAGTCGCGTGCGGCGGGCGTCAGCGGCGTCTCGTAGTGGCCCCGGGAGGGGCCCCACAGCACCGTGTCGGCGTGGTTGGCGACCCACTGGCTGGCGGCCGAGGCGCGCAGCGGGGCGTACCATATGCCGGGTGTGAAGCCTGCGTCGCGGACGGCCGCCGCCGTGGCCGACAGGTCGGGGAAGATGTCGTGCAGGGGCGTCAGGAAGTCGCCGCGCGGCGCCCAGCCGTCGTCGATGCAGACGACCTCGACGCGCCGCCGGAGGAGCGGGTCGGCCTTCAGGCACTCCAGCACCTCCAGCAGGCGCTTGTGCGAGATGTTGTTGGTGAACCAGTCCCAGGAGTTCCACACGACCGGCGGGGCCTTGCGCCCGCGCGGGAAACACGCCAGGCGGTTGAACCGCCCGTACCAGGCCAGGCTGTCGGCCAGCGGGCGATCCCACAGGACCACCATCGCCTCGCCGCGCAGAAGCCGTCCGCCGGAGTAGCCCGTCTCGACGGGCAGGATCGCCCGCAGCCGCCCGCCGCCGACGGAGAACTCCAGCGCGTTCCGCGCCGGCAGGACGGCGCCCAGCAGCAGCGCCTCGCCGCCGCCGGCCAGCAGCGCCAGCAGGTTGTCGGCGTCCCAGTCGCCGCGCGGCGGGCCGTCCGGCAGCGGCACGCCGTCCATCCCGCGCAGGCCCACCGGCAGCCAGATGTCGCGCCGGTTGGCGAACGTGCGCGCAAAGCCGCACGCCGACACGTCGGCCTCCAGCAGGACGATCGCGTCGATCTCGCCCAGGCGGGCCGAGGGACAGTCGAGGGAATAGTCCAGCAGGAAGCCCCCGGTGCCCGGCAGCGGGCGGACGAGCACCTCGGCCGTCACGCCGCCGCCGCGAAACGTCCAGCACGTCTCGGCCCCGACGGGCTGTGTGCCGCCCGGCTTCAGCGGCGCCTCGCCGCCGTCGCGCAGGCGAACCGACAGGTCGAACTGTAGCTCTCGCGAACCGGGAAACGCAAGCCTGACCATGTGGGCGGACTCCTTTCCGTCCTTCGTCGTGGGCCGCTCGGCCCGGCGGTAGTGTCGCGCCGCCGCGCCGCGGCGTCAAGGCCGCACGGATTTGCCCTGACCGGAATTGACGCTTGACAGCCCGCCGGTCGAAGAAGTATTATGCCCCGCAACATGACAAACGACGCGCGAACAGGACGGGACGGGTCGCGCCGGGCCGGCACCGGCCGGGCCGACGGGTCCCTGCGCGTCGCGTCCGTTGTCGTTGTATCCTAGGCCGCTGCGAACGGGCGAAGCGCAGCGGCCGCATCCACATCGAAGCGGCGCCGGCGCGGGTTTCCTGCGCTTCGGGGCGGGCGGCGGAAGTCTGTGGAAGCAGCGTCCCTCCGGCCGATGTACCGGATATGCCGTTCGGCCGGCGGGCATGAGGTCAGTGCGATGAGCGACAAGGAACGGACAAGGCAGCAGAAATCGTCGCGGAGCTTCATCGGGCGCTCCGGGGCGGAGGTGTTCCACGAGATGCTGCTGGAAGAGGGCGTGGAGGTGCTGTTCGGCTTTCCGGGCGGTGTGGTGCTGCCGATCTTCGACGTGCTGTACCGCTCGCCCATCCGCTTCGTGCTGACGCGGCACGAGCAGGGCGCGGCCCACATGGCCGACGGCTACGCCCGCAGCACGGGCAAGGTGGGAACGGTCATCGCCACCAGCGGCCCCGGCGCGACGAACCTGACGACCGGGCTGGCCACGGCGCACATGGACTCCGTGCCCCTGGTCGCCTTCACCGGGCAGGTCCGCAGCACGCTGATCGGCAACGACGCCTTCCAGGAAGCCGACGTCACGGGCATCACGCGCCCCATCACCAAGCACAACTTCCTGGTCAGGCGGGCCGAGGACCTCGGACGCACCGTCCGCGAGGCGTTCCACATCGCCCGCACGGGCCGGCCGGGACCCGTCGTGGTCGACATCGCCGTCGACGCCATGGCGACCGAGCTGGCGGCCGAGCCGGCGCTGGAGCCCGACCTGCCGGGCTACAAGCCGCGCACGGCCGGGCACGTGCGCCAGATCCGCGCCGCCGCGGATGCGATCAACGCCGCCGAGCGCCCCGTGCTGTACGTCGGCGGAGGGGTGATCATCGCCGGCGCCTGCGCCGAGCTGAACGAGCTGGCCCACAAGGCCAACATCCCCGTCACCACCACGCTGCTGGGCCTGGGGGCCTTCGACGAGGACGACGGGCTGGCGCTGAAGATGCTGGGGATGCACGGCACGGCCTACGCCAACTACGCCGTGCAGGACTCCGACTGCCTGATCGCCGTGGGCGCGCGGTTCGACGACCGCGTGACGGGCAAGGTGGACACCTTCGCCCCGCACGCGAAGATCATCCACATCGACATCGACCCGGCGTCGATCTCGAAGAACGTCCGCGTGCACATCCCCGTCGTCGGCGACGCCCGCGACATCCTGACGCGGATGCTGGAGTTCGTCCAGCCGGCCGACCGCGCCGCCTGGCTGGCCAAGATCGGCGACTGGAAGAAACGCCACCCGCTGACCTACCAGACCGACGGCATGATCCGCCCGCAGGAGGTCGTCGAGGCGATCGGCCGACTGACGCGCCACGACGCCATCGTCGCCACCGGCGTCGGGCAGCACCAGATGTGGGCCGCACAGTTCTACGGCTTCAAGCGGCCGCGACAGATCATCACCTCCGGCGGGCTGGGCACGATGGGCTTCGGCTGCCCGGCCGCCATCGGGGCGCAGTTCGGCAACCCCGGCGCCACCGTGGTCGACATCGACGGCGACGGGAGCTTCTGCATGACGATGGTGGAGGTGATCACGGCCGCCCAGAACGACCAGCCGGTGAAGTTCGTCGTGCTGGACAACGAGTACCTGGGGATGGTGCGTCAGTGGCAGGAGCTGTTCTACGGGCGGCGGTATTCGGGCGTGGCGCACCGCTGCCCGGAGTTCGTGCGGATCGCCGAGGGCTTCGGGGCCCGCGGCATCAAGGTGACCGCCCGCAGCGAGCTGAACGACGCGCTGAACGAGGCGCTGAAGCAGCCCGGGCCCGTCGTCGTGCATGTGCTGGTGGAGCCCGAGGAGAACGTCTATCCGATGGTCGCCGCCGGCAAGAGCCTCCACGAGATGGATCTGGGCAGACTGGCGTGAGAAGAGCGGATACCGGAAGACCGGAAGACCCCGATGTACATCGGGGAAGACGCGGAGACCGGATGACCGAAGTCCGGTATCCGGTATCCGGTCTTCGGTATCCGGTTGACGGTGCTGTAGCTGGAAGCTGGGAGCTGATAGCTGGGAGCTAGTCATGCGACACGTGATTGCCGCTTTGGTGCAGAATCAGCCGGGCGTGCTGGCGCACGTGGCGGGGATGTTCGCGGCGCGCGGGTTCAATATCGACTCGCTGGTGGTCGGGCGCACGGAGGAGCCCAAGCTGTCGCGGATGACGATCGTCGCGGTGGGCGACGACCGGGTGCTGGAGCAGATCCGCAAGCAGCTCGAGAAGATCGTGACGGTGGTGAAGGTGCGGGACTTCGAGACCGGCGCGTTCGTCGAGCGCGACCTGATGCTCATCGGCGTCCACGCACCGCCGGAGAAACGAGCCGAGATCGTCGATCTCGTCCAGCTCTTCCGCGGCGTCATCGTGGACGTGGCGCGCAACAGCGTGATCGCCCAGCTTTCCGGCCCCGAGGAGAAGCTCGAGGCGTTCATCGACCTGGCGCGCCCCTACGGCATCCGCGAGCTGGCCCGCACCGGCGTCATCGCCATGCACCGCGGAAAGACGGCGGAGTAGCGGGCAACCGGAGAGAACACGAAGGATCGAGACGGTCTATCGCTCCGTGGCGAAGGGAAAAGCACCGGCCCGACACGGGCCGGCTCCACCTGTTTGTCTGAGGCACGTCACTCCTGAGAGCCTGTGAAGGAATTGCCCCCGAGCCGTTTGAGCCAAAAGGGGTCTGTTCGGCAGGGATGGCCCGGAATCCGCGCCGATGCCGGCCGCTTTCGCGGCGACCGGCCCGGTCACCGGCTCGTTGTCACCGCCCCGCAACGGCCCGTCGGGGCACATCGGGCC
>Ga0172363_10001199_pt1 | contig 20772 bp, 18 predicted proteins | sample LakKivs2_kivu2a2_FD_114541 | JGI IMG/M metagenome (GOLD analysis project Ga0172363, IMG submission 114541) | Sediment microbial communities from Lake Kivu, Rwanda - Sediment s2_kivu2a2 | ecosystem: Environmental > Aquatic > Freshwater > Lake > Sediment | place: Rwanda: Western Province, Lake... | reverse complement strand
TCGATCGTCCTCAGGCCCGGCATCCCGCCGCTCGACGTGCCCCGGCTCACCCTCGTCGCCGGCCTCGCGGTCGCCGAGGCGATCCGCGACAGCGGCAGCTTCGCGCCGCGGATCAAGTGGCCCAACGACGTCCTGCTCGGCGGGCGCAAGGTCGCGGGCGTCCTGACCGAGCTCGAGGCCGAGGCCGACCGCGTGCGCTTCGTGATCGTCGGCATCGGCGTCAACCTGAACGCCGCGCGTGCCGACTTCCCGCCCGAGCTGCGGCGCAAGGCGACGAGCCTCGCGATCGCCGGCGGCACGCCCGTCGACCGCGCGGCCTTCACCGGGCGGCTGCTGACCAGGCTCGACGCCGCCTGGGCGAAGTTCCTCGAGGGCGGCTTCGCCGCACTGCGGCATCGATACGACGAGCTGCACGGCCTCGTCGGGCTCGCGGTGACCATCGACGGGGCGCCGCCGCTGGCGGGAACCGTGCGCGGTGTCGACGACGGTGGCGCGCTGCTCGTCGAGGCCGACGGTACGATCCGGCGCGTGGTGTCCGGCGAGGTCACGCTGCGGGACACCTACCGCGCGCTGCGCCGCGGGCGAGCCTGATGCGCCACCGTGGGCCGATCGCTCCCTTTCCCTTGCGCAGTGCTCCCGACGCGCCTAGTCTCCGGAGGCTTCGATGCTGCTCGCGATCGACGTAGGGAACACCCACACCGTTGTGGGGCTCTTCGACGGGGACAGGCTGAGACGCCACTGGCGCCTGCTCACCGAGCACGCGCGCACCGCCGACGAGTACAGCGTCGTGCTGTGGAATCTGCAGCGCATGTCGGGGATCGACCCCGACCAGATCCAGGGAATCATCGTCTCGAACGTCGTGCCGCAGATGCAGTCGACGATCGACGCGATGTGCGTCGCCACCTACGGGCGGTCGCCGCTGGTGGTCGGCCCCGGCATCCGCACCGGCATGCCGATCCTGTACGACAACCCGCGCGAGGTCGGCGCCGACCGGATCGTGAACGCGGTCGCCGCCTACGAGCGCCACAAGGAGCTGTCGATCGTCGTCGACTTCGGCACCGCGACGACCTTCGACGTGGTGAGCGCGAAGGGCGAGTACCTGGGCGGGGTGATCACACCGGGGGTCGGCATCTCGCTCGAGGCGCTCTACTCGCGCACCGCGAAGCTCTTCCCGGTCGAGCTCGTCCGTCCGCCGCGCGTCGTCGGGCGCAATACCGTGAACGCCATCCAGGCGGGCGTGTTCTTCGGCTACGTCGCCATGGTCGACGGGCTCGTCGAGCGCATCCAGAAGGAGCAGGGCAGCGTCGCGCGCGTCATCGCGACCGGCGGCTTCGCCCAGACCATCGCGGAGGAGTCGTCCACGATCGGCGAGGTGGACGAGTTCCTGACGCTCGACGGGCTGCGCCTCATCTACGAGCGCAACCGGGAGGGAACGGGTCATGGCCGCTGACGATCCCGCAAGCATCCGCAGCCTCGTCCTCGTCGGTCACGGCGGGGTCGGCAAGACGAGCCTCGCGGAGTCGCTGCTGCTGGCCGGCGGCGCGACCAAGACGCTCGGCCGCACGGCCGACGGGACGTCGAGCTTCGACACCGAGCCCGAGGAGCAGAAGCGGGGCCACTCTCTGTTCTCGGGCTTTCACCACGTCGCGTGGAAGCAGTCGCACGTGAACCTGATCGACACGCCGGGGGCGGCGTCGTTCATCCACGACGCGAGCAACTGCATGCGCGCGGCGACCACCGCCGTGCTGGTGGTCTCGCCGCACGGCGAGGCCAAGGGCGAGGACGGCAAGGTGCTCGCGTGGGCGATCGAGCTGGCGGTGCCGCGCATCGCGTTCGTCACCCGCATGGACCGGGAGCGCGCGAGCTTCGCGCGGGCGCTCGAGGACCTCGCCGGGCTCGAGCAGAAGCCGGTGCCGGTCCAGCTGCCGATCGGCGCGGAGTCGGGGTTCAAGGGGGTCGTCGACCTGCTCTCGAACAAGGCGTTGCTCGGCACGGCCGGTAGCGGGGCGATGCGCGAGGCCGAGATCCCGGCCGAGGTCGCAGACGAGGCGCGCGCGGCGCGCGAGCGTCTCGTCGAGGCGGTCGCCGAGAGCGACGACGAGCTGCTCGAGCACTACCTCGAGGGCGGCGAGCTGACCCAGGACGAGCTCCTCGGCGGCCTGCGCGCGGCCATCGTGAAGGGCACCCTGCTGCCGGTGCTGTGCGGGGCGGGCGGCAACGGGATCGGTGCTGCGGCACTGCTCGACTTCGTGGCCGAGGTCTGCCCGGCGGCGGCGGACCTGCCGCCCGTGGTCGGCGACGACCCGAAGACGCAGTCGGAGGTGACGCGGGCGCCGTCTCCGAGCGAGCCGTTCTCGGCGCAGATCGTCCGCACGCTCATCGACCCGTTCGCCGGCAAGCTCAGCGTGCTGCGCGTGTTCTCGGGTCAGATCGCGGCCGACTCCACCGTCTACAACGCGACGCGGCAGGTGAAGGAGAAGCTCGGCCACCTGTTCCACCTCGAGGGGAAAAAGCAGACGCAGATCGCGAAGGCGGTCGCGGGCGACGTGGTCGCGGTCGCCAAGCTCAAGGACGGCGCCACGGGCGACACGCTGTGCGACGAGAAGGTCCAGACGTACTTCCCGCGGCTGCGCGACTTCGAGTCGTCCATCCACTTCGCGCTCGAGGCGAAGAACAAGGGCGAAGAGGACAAGGTCATGGCCGGCCTGCACCGGCTGCAGGAGGAGGATCCCGCGCTCCACCTCGACCGCGACGAGCAGACCAAGGAGATCATCCTCGGCGGTACCGGCCAGCTGCACGTCGAGGCGACCATCGAGCGTCTCAAGCGCAAGTTCGGCGTCGAGGTCGTGCTGAAGGCGCCCAAGGTCCCCTACAAGGAGACGATCCGCGGCAAGGCGCAGGCCGAGGGCAAGGTGAAGAAGCAGACCGGCGGGCACGGCCAGTTCGCGGTCGCCTGGCTGGAGGTCGAGCCCACGCCGCGCGGCACCGGCTTCGAGTTCGTCGACCGGATCGTCGGCGGCGTCGTGCCGCGGAACTTCATCCCGGCGGTCGAGAAGGGCGTGCGCGAGGCGCTGCCGCACGGCACGATCGCGGGCTTTCCGGTGGTCGACGTGCGCGTGACGCTGTTCGACGGCAAGCACCACGACGTCGACTCGTCCGAGATGGCGTTCAAGACGGCCGCTGCGCTGGGCTTCCGCGCGGCGTGCGAGCAGGCGAAGCCGGTGGTGCTCGAGCCGATCATGTCGCTCGACGTGCAGGTTCCGGACGACGCGATGGGCGACGTGATCGGTGACGTCAACGCACGCCGGGGGAAGGTCCAGGGCGTCGAGCCGCGCGGCTCGAGCCAGGTGATCAAGGCACGCGTCCCGATGTCCGAGGTGCTGAAGTACGGGCCCGACCTGAACGCGATGACGGCGGGACGAGGCTCGTTCCACATGGAGTTCTCGCACTACGAGGAGCTGCCGGCGCACCTCGTCGACAAGGTGGTCAAGGAGGCGAAGCGCCAGGCGGAGGGCGCTTGAGCGTCGGCGCGGGCCCGACGGACCCGCGCGGCCGCGAGCCCGACGCGCACGACCCGGAGGTCGCCGCGGTCCTCGAGGGGCGAGACCAGATCCAGCTCGACGACGACATGGTCGCGGAGGCGACCGCGACCGCGGCCGCGCGACACGAGTCGCTGCTGGTCCGCGTGCGCAAGATGCCGGTCGCGATGCGCGTCAAGCTGGCGCTCTCGGGCAACAAGGAGGCGCGCCAGGTGCTGGCGCACGACAGCGTCAAGCTGGTGCAGTCGTGCGTGCTGCGCAACCCGCGCTTCACGCTCGAGGAGGCGCTGGCGATGTCGAAGAACCGGAGTCTCGCCGGCGAGCTGCTGCGGACCATCGCCGATCAGCGCGACTGGGTGCGGAACTACTCGGTGCGCCTGGCGCTGGTGCAGAACCCGAAGACGCCGCTGCAGGTGGCACTCGGGCTGCTGGGCGGCATCCAGGATCGCGACATGCGCATCCTTGCGAAGAGCAGGAACGTCCCGGCGGCCCTGCAGTCGCAGGCGAAGCGCAGCATCCTGCGCCGCGACGGCGGCGGGGGCTGAGAGCGTGGCTACGTTCGCGCGGGCGTCGGAGTCGCCGTGGCGGCGGTCGGCGCCGGGGTAGGCGTGGTGCCGATGGTGATGTCGGCGGTCGCGCTGCTCTGCAGGAACAGGATGCGGATGTCCGACAGGGTCACCGTCTGGCCGTTCTGCACACGGTCGAGAACGCCCTGGCCGTCGGTGAGCTGGGCGAGGAGATCCTCCGGATCGATCATGCCGTTGGTGTCGCTGTCGACCCAGAAGAAGATCGTCTCGGCGCCTTCCTTCACGTTCCTTCGGGTGAACGTCCCGTCGGTCGCGACGGTGGCGTAGAACGAGTTCGGGCAGTCGGCGACGGACTGGCCCTGCGCGAGCCCGACGCAGACGATGACCGTGATCGCCGACGGGTTCGTCGTCGGGTTGGAGCTGACGATCGTGCCGGTCACGTTCACGCCGGACGAGCCCGGGGTCGGAGTACCGTCCGGGCACTGCAGGCAGATGTCGTCGCCGCCGCAGGCGAGCAAGCCCACCGCGAGGAGCATCACCAGGCGAACCGTCCACGAACCCCGTTGCAGCCTCATCGGGTCAGTCTTACGGCTCGGCCGGTCGAAAGGTCAACCGAGATCCGGCGTGCGGCCTCGTCCTCGCTCGACGATCCGGCGTGCGGCCTCGTCCTCGTTCGACGGGTCGATCGTGGCGCCACCCCGGCGGGACGAACGCCCGGGCCCGCGCCGGCGGTAGCGAACCGGCCGGGTTCTCGTTAGACGACCGAGCTTATGGCGAGCTACCAGATCGTGAAGGTTCCGCAGGACGGGCAGGCCATCAAGATGGGTTCCGACGGGAAGCTGCAGGTTCCCGACAACCCGATCCTGCCGTTCATCGAGGGGGACGGCACGGGTCCGGACATCTGGCGCGCCTCGCAACGCGTGTTCGATGCCGCGGTCGCCAAGGCCTACGGCGGGAAGCGCAAGATCGCCTGGTGCGAGGTCTACGCGGGTGAGAAGGCCTTCAACCAGTTCAAGGACTGGCTCCCGGAGGAGACCGTCACCGCCTTCCGCGAATTTCTGGTCGGCATCAAGGGCCCACTCACGACCCCGGTCGGCGGCGGCATCCGCTCGCTCAACGTCGCACTCCGCCAGCTGCTCGACCTCTACGTCTGCCTGCGGCCCGTGCGCTACTTCCACGGCGTGCCGAGCCCGGTGAAGAAGCCGGAGTCGGTCGACATGGTGATCTTCCGCGAGAACACCGAGGACATCTACGCCGGCATCGAGTGGGCGGCGGAATCCGCGGAGGCGAAGAAGGTCATCGCCTTCCTGCAGAACGAGATGGGGGTCAAGAAGATCCGCTTCCCGGAGACCAGCGGCATCGGCATCAAGCCGGTCTCGCGCGAGGGCACCGAGCGGCTCGTGCAGGCCGCGATCGAGTACGCGCTGCGCGAGGGCCGCAAGAGCGTGACGCTCGTCCACAAGGGGAACATCCAGAAGTTCACCGAGGGCGGATTCCGCGACTGGGGCTACGCGCTGGCGGCGCGCGAGTTCCGCACCCAGACGGTCACCGAGCGCGAGAGCTGGATCCTCGGCAACCGCGAGTCGAACCCGAAGATGACGAGCGAGGAGAACGCCCGCGCCGTCGACCCGGGCTACGACATGATGACGCCCGAGCAGAGGAAGAAGGTCGTCGCCGAGGTCGACACGGCGCTGGCGCTGTGGCCCAGCCACGGCGACGGCAAGTGGAAGAAGCTGCTGATGATCCGCGACTCGATCGCCGACATCACGCTGCAGCAGGTGCTGACGCGCGCCGCCGACTTCGACGTCATCGCGACGCTGAACCTGAACGGCGACTACCTCTCGGATGCGCTCGCGGCCCAGGTCGGGGGCATCGGCATCGCGCCCGGTGGCAACATCAACTACCGGTCGGGCCACGCCATCTTCGAGGCGACGCACGGCACGGCGCCGAAGTACGCGAACCTCGACAAGGTCAACCCGGGCTCGGTGATCCTCTCCGGTGAGATGATGTTCCGCTTCCTCGGCTGGAACGAGGCGGCGGACGCGATCCTCCGAGGCTTCAACGGCGCCACCGCCGCGAAGACGGTGACGTACGACTTTCACCGCCTGATGGAGGGTGCATCGCTCGTGAAGTGCTCGGAGTTCGGCGACGCCATCGTCCAGCACATGTAGGGTTTTCCCTTTCGCTCCTCCGATGGGCCTCGGACACGCGGGCGAAGCCCGCGCTCATCGGGCAGTGGGTTCGCAGGACGGTTCGATTCTACACAGAGGGAGTTTGGCAATGGCTCGACGGAAGATCGCGCTGATCGGCGCGGGCAACATCGGCGGTACCCTGGCGCACCTGTGCGCGCTCAAGCACCTGGGCGACGTCGTGCTCTACGACGTGATCGAGGGAATGCCGCAAGGCAAGGCGCTCGACATCGCCGAGTCCGGCCCGATCGAGGGCTTCGATGCCTCGCTGAAGGGCACGAACAGCATCGCCGACATCGCCGGCGCGGACGTCTGCATCGTGACGTCGGGCCTCGCGCGCAAGCCCGGCATGAGCCGCGACGACCTGCTCGGCATCAACGCGAAGATCATCTCCGAGGTCGCGACCGGCATCAAGACGCACGCGCCGAACGCGTTCGTCATCGTGCTGACCAACCCGCTCGACGCGATGGTGACCTTGATGAAGCGCGTCACCGGCTTCCCGAAGCAGCGCGTGATCGGCATGGCCGGCGTGCTGGACTCCGCCCGCTACCGCACGTTCCTCGCGATGGAGTTGAACGTCTCGGTGCAGAGCGTGCAGGCGGTGGTGCTCGGCGGCCACGGCGACGACATGGTGCCCGTCCGCTCGAGTTGCAACGTCGGCGGTGTGCCGGTCGAGACGCTGATCTCGGCCGAGCGCCTCGACGCGATCGAGGCGCGCACGCGCCAGGCGGGCGGCGAGATCGTGGCGCTGCTCAAGACCGGCTCGGCCTTCTACTCGCCCGCGTCGGCCGCGATCCGCATGGCGGAGTCGTACCTCTTCGATCGCAAGGAGGTGCTGCACTGTGCGGCCTACCTCGAGGGCGAGTACGGGCTCAAGGACCTCTTCGTCGGCGTGCCGGTGCAGATCGGCGCGGGCGGCGTCGAGAAGGTTCTCGAGGCGCCGCTCACCGCGAAGGAGAAGAAGGAGCTCGAGGTGTCGGCGAGCCACGTCGCCGAGCTCGTCGGTGCGCTCGACGCGGTGCTGAAGAAGTAGGCTACCGGGCGTCCTGCCGTGCACAGCGCCGCGATCGACTTCGGCGGGACGGTCACCGATCTCGTCCTGCGCCGCGAAGGTCTGGACGACGTCCTGCTCGCGCTGCCGACCGCCGTGCCGGAGACGACGGTCGCGCAGGGGTTGCTCGCGCGCCTGCTGGCCAAGGCCGGCGAGACGCCGGACGCGAAGATCGGCGTCGTCGCCGTCACCGGCGGCCGGTCGTGGCAGCTGCCCGACCGCCTCGGTGCGGCGCGCGTCGTGAAGGTCGACGAGCCGACCGCCACCGCGGCCGGCGGCCTGCTCGAGGACGCGCCGGCGCCGGCGATCGTGGTGAGCCTCGGTACCGGGACGGGCATCGTGCTCGCGGCACCTCCGGCGGCGCCGCAGCGTCTGGTCGGTAGCGGCATCGGTGGTGGCACGCTGCTCGGGCTCGCGAAGCTCCTGCTGGGCACCACCGACGTCACGCGCATCGGCGAGCTCGCGCGCCGCGGCGACGTGTCGCGCTGCGACCTGACTGTTGGCGACATCCTCGGTGGCGGCGTCGGTCCCGTCCCGGCGGACGCGACGGCGGCGCACTTCGCGCGGGTTGCGCGCGAGGGCAGCGTCGTGCCGGGCCCCGAGGACATCGCCGCGACGCTCCTCAATCTGATCGGACAGGCCGTGCTGCGCCTCGCCTTCGAGGCGGCGCGGTTTCACCAGGCGTGCTCCATCGTGCTCGTCGGCCACGTCCTCGACGTGCCCGGCTTCCGCGACACGATCGAGCGCATCCCGCTGCTCGACCGGTCCTATGTGCGGATCGTGTCCGAGCCCGGCTTCGCGGTCGCCCGCGGCGCGCTCGAGACGGCGCTGCACGGCGTTCCCCCGGGCCACGCGTAACTTCGAGAGGGAGTCATGAACATCCACGAGTTCCAGGCGAAGCAGATCCTCGCCAAGTACGGCGTCACGACGCTGCGCAACGCGGTCGCGACCTCGCCCGACGAGGCCGCGCAGGTGGTGCAGCAGCTGGGCGGCAGCGGCCCCTGGGTCGTCAAGGCGCAGATCCACGCCGGCGGCCGCGGCAAGGCCGGCGGCGTCAAGCTGGTGAAGAGCGCCGACGAGGCGCGCGACTTCGCGAAGTCGATCCTGGGCCGGCCGCTGGTCACGCACCAGACCGGGCCGCAGGGCCGGGTGGTGCACCGTGTCATCGTCGAGGAGGGCTGCAGGATCGCGCGTGAGCTCTACCTCGGCCTGACGCTCGACCGTGCGACGAGCCTGGTCACGGTGATCGCCTCGTCCGAGGGCGGCGTCGAGATCGAGGAGGTCGCCGCGAAGACGCCGGAGAAGATCCTGCGCGAGCCGATCAACCCGGTGGTCGGGCTGCAGGCCTTCCAGGCGCGCAAGCTCGGCAAGGCGCTCGGCCTCCCCGCGGGTTCGCTGGGCAAGCTCGCCAAGTTTCTCGGCGGCCTCTACGAGGCGTACCTCGCGACCGACGCGGCGCTCGTCGAGATCAATCCCCTCGTGCTCACCGAGAGCGGTGACCTGGTGGCGCTCGACGCGAAGATGGGCTTCGACGACAACGCGCTCTTCCGCCACGCCGACGTCCGCGAGATGCGCGACGCCAACGAGGAGGATCCGCGCGAGCAGCAGGCGCAGGAGTACGACCTGTCCTACATCGCGCTCGAGGGCACCATCGGCTGCATGGTGAACGGCGCCGGCCTGGCGATGGCGACGATGGACATCGTCAAGTACGCGGGGGCCGAGCCGGCGAACTTTCTCGACGTCGGCGGCGGCGCGTCCGCCGAGAAGGTGGCCGCGGCGTTCCGCATCATCCTCGCCGATCCCAGCGTCAAGGCGGTGTTCATCAACATCTTCGGGGGCATCATGCGCTGCGACGTGCTCGCGACGGGCGTCGTCAGCGCGGCGAAGGAGATGAAGCTGACCGTCCCGGTCGTGGTCCGCATGGAAGGGACCAACGTGAAGGAAGGCAAGCAGATCCTCGCCGACTCCGGCCTCAACATCATCACCGCGAGCGACATGATGGACGGTGCGAAGAAGGTCGTCGCCGCCTCGAAGGCCGCCTGAGGAACGCGAGCTGCCGAGGCTCCGCCTCGGGAGCGAGGCCCATCGGAGGAGCGGAGGTGGTCGCGCGGCGACCACCGAGCGCCGTACGGGGGCGAAAGAGGAAAAAATGATTCTGGTCGACAAGAACACCAAGGTCGTCACGCAGGGCATCACCGGCGCGACGGGGCAGTTCCACACCCGGACGTGCAAGGAGTACGGCACGCAGATGGTGGCCGGCGTGACGCCGGGCAAGGGCGGTACCGACTTCGAGGGCATCCCGATCTTCGACACGGTCGGCGAGGCGCGTGCGAAGACCGGCTGCAATGCGAGCGTGATCTACGTCCCGCCGCCGTTCGCGGCCGACGCGATCATGGAGGCGGCCGACGCGGGCGTCGAGCTCGTGATCTGCATCACCGAGGGGATTCCGGTCCTCGACATGGTGCGCGTCAAGCGCTTCCTCGCGGGCACGAAGACCCGGCTCGTCGGTCCGAACTGCCCGGGTGTCATCACGCCCGAGCAGTGCAAGATCGGGATCATGCCGGGGTACATCCACAAGGCGGGCAAGGTCGGCGTCGTGTCGCGCAGCGGTACGCTCACCTACGAGGCCGTGCACCAGCTCACCCAGCTCGGTATCGGCCAGTCGACCTGCGTCGGCATCGGCGGCGACCCCGTGAACGGCACGGGCTTCATCGACGTCCTCGAGCTCTACAACGCCGACCCGAACACCGAGGCCGTCATCATGATCGGCGAGATCGGCGGCACGGCCGAGGAGGAGGCCGCCGACTACGTGAAGCGCGAGATGAAGAAGAAGCCGGTCGCCGGCTTCATCGCAGGCCAGACCGCGCCCAAGGGCAAGCGCATGGGTCATGCCGGCGCGATCATCTCGGGCGGGAAGGGCACCGCTGCGGACAAGATCGAGGCGATGAAGGCGGCGGGGATCCGCGTCGCGCCCAGCCCCGCGGAGCTCGGCAGCACGCTCAAGGCCGCTATTGGTTGAACGCGAGGGGGCACGCGCCCCCTCGCCCTACGCAGCGGAGCCGCGCAGGGTCCCACTCCCCGCGCTCGCTCACGCTCGGCCGCGCGCTTCGCGCGCGGATGCTTGGAGGGAATCGTCCGTGGCAATCGAAAGAACGTTCTCCATCGTCAAGCCGGACGCCGTGAAGAAGCACGGCATCGGCAAGGTCATCGCGCGCATCGAGGAGGGCGGCCTCAAGGTCGTCGCCGGGCGCTACCTGCGCCTCACCACCGAGGAGGCGAAGGCCTTCTACGCGGTCCACAAGGAGCGCCCCTTCTTCAACGACCTGGTGGCGTTCATGACGTCCGGGCCGGTCTTCGTGTCGGTGCTCGAGGGCGAGAACGCCGTCAAGCGCTACCGCGAGGTGCTCGGCGCGACCGACCCGGCCAAGGCCGACGCCGGGACCGTGCGCAAGGATTTCGGCACCGACGTCGAGAAGAACGCGGCGCACGGCTCCGACGCGACGGAGACGGCAGCGCAGGAGATCGCCTTCTTCTTCCGCGGCACCGACTTCGCCTGACCACGGGTGCGGCAATCGGGCGCCCCGCCCGTCGCACCACCGGTGCGGCAATCGGGCGCCCGCCCGTCGGACCACGGCTGCGGCAGTCGGGCGCCCGCCCGTCGTGCCACCGCTGCGGCAGCCGGGCTCTGCCGGCCCCGGCCCGGCCGACGCTCCCTGTGCGGTGCTCGGCGCGGCGTCGCATGCTAGGCGCAGCCGCGTGCAGCCGGTCTTCGCCACCACCCCGCGAGCGCTCGCCGAGCCTCTCGCGCGCGCCGGGATCGCTCCCTATCGGGCGGACCAGGTGCTGTCCTGGATCTACGGGCGCGGCGTGGTCGATCCGGAGGAGATGACCAACCTGCCGCGCGAGCTGCGCGCGCTGCTCGCAGACGAGCTGGCTCCACCGGCGCTCGCGCCGGCGAGCGTCGCACGCTCGTTCGACGGCACGCGCAAGTTCGCCTTCCGGCTCGGCGACGGCGAGCTGGTCGAGAGCGTCCTGATTCCCGACCGGCACCGCATGACGCTGTGCGTATCGTCGCAGGTTGGCTGCGCCATGGGCTGCGGCTTCTGCGCGACGGCCCGCCTCGGGCTCCGCCGCCACCTGACGCCCGACGAGATCGTGGCGCAGGTGATGTTCGCGCGCCGCCACCTGGTGGAGGACCCGCTCGGCTGCGGACACCTGACCAACGTCGTCTTCATGGGCATGGGCGAGCCACTGCACAACCTGGAGAACCTGGTCGCAGCGCTCGCCATCCTCACCGCGCCGTGGGGCCTCGCGATCTCGCCGCGACGGATCACGGTCTCGACCGTCGGCCTCGTCCCGCAGATGCGCGAGCTGCTCGAGCGCACGCAGGTGAATCTGGCGGTGTCGCTGTCGGCGACGACGGAGGAGGGGCGCCGCGAGCTGATGCCGGTGACGCGCAAGTACTCGCTCGCGGAGCTCATGGCCGCTTGCCGCGAGCTTCCGGTGCCGCGCCGTCGCCGCATCACCTTCGAGTACGTGATGCTCGCGGGCGTCAACGACTCCGACGACGACGCGCGCCGGCTGGTCAGGCTGCTGCACGGCATCCGCTCGAAGGTCAACCTGATCTGCTTCAACGTCTTCGCCGACGCGGGCTTCGCCGGCAGCACGGCGGAGCGTCGCGAGCGCTTCCAGCGGCTGCTGCTCGACCATGGCATCAATGCCACGATCCGGGACAGTCGCGGCCCGGACATCGCCGCCGCCTGCGGCCAGCTGGCAGCACAGTCCCCGGAGCGCGCCGCTCCGCGCTGAGGCGCGTCGCCCGCGCGCACGGCACCCTCATGGCCGGAATCGAAGTCATCGTGAACCCCCATGCCGGCGGCAACCGGCGGGGCCGGACGCGCGCCGAGCGCCTCGGAGACATCGTCCGCGCGCACGGCGCGGTGCACTGTCCGACGACGCTCGAAGATCTCGACGACGAGCTGTCCCGCGCGCTCGACAAGCGCCCGGACGTGATCGCGCTCTGCGGCGGCGACGGCAGCTACTTCCGCGCCTTCACGATCCTCGACAAGCGTCTCGGCAGCGACCCGTGGCCGCTGATCCTGCCGCTGCCCGGCGGCACGGTGAACAACCTGACGCACGCGATCCGCTCGCAGTCGCGATCACCCGAGCGGCTGCTCTCCCACGTCGTCGCGGATCTCCAGTACGGCATCGCGCACGAGTGCGCCGACTGCGATCTCTTCAAGGTCGGCGACGGCGCGGTCGGCTACATCTTCGGCGCCGGCATGATCGTGAACTTCCTGCGTGCCTACTACGCGCCCGGCGATCCGAACCCGCTGTCGGCGGCGTGGCTCGTGATGCGGCTCATGGGTTCTGCGATCGCACGCGGCCCGCTGCAGGCGAAGATCTTCCAGCCCTTCGAGGCGGACGTGATCGTCGATGGCGAGCGCGTGCCGCACCGCAGCTACCGCATGCTGATCGCGAGCAGCGTCGCGGCGATCGGCCTGGGCTTCGAGCCCTTCTACCTGGCGGGCCGCAAGCCAGGGCAGTTCCACATCCTCGGTGGACCGGCCAGAGCCACGCGTCTGACGAGGCGTCTGCGGTACTTCTACAACGGCTACCCGACGCGGGACTCGGACCTGTACGACAACCTCGGCGCCGAGATGACCGTCGAGTTCGCGCGCCCCGCGTACTATACCGTCAACGGGGATCTGCTCGGCCCCGAGATGCGCGTCGCCGTGCGCCGGCTACGCCGGATCTCCGTCATCCGCGGCTGAACGCGGTTTGAATCCGCCACACACGTTGTGCGAAGCAAGGACCCCGTGACCAACTCCAGCTCCGGTGCAGCATTGGGCGTGATCGGCGGCAGCGGCCTGTACGATCTCGCAGACCTCCAGGAAGTCGAGCGTGTCCGGCTCCGGACGCCGTTCGGCGAGCCGTCCGACGAGTACGTGGTCGGGACGCTGCACGGCACTCGCGTCGCGTTCCTGCCGCGTCACGGCCGTGGCCACCGGATTTTGCCGAGCGAGCTGAACTTCCGTGCCAACGTGCACGGCATGAAGCAGCTCGGCGTCACGCGTCTGCTCGCGGTGGGTGCGGTGGGCAGCCTGCGCGAGGAGATCGCACCCGGACACGTGGTCGTTCCCGACCAGTTCATCGACCGGACGTTCTCGCGCAGCGCGACCTTCTTCGGCGACGGTGTGGTCGCGCACGTGCAGTTCGGCGATCCGGTGTGCCGCGGGCTCGCGAAGGAGGCGGCGAGCGCCGCGCGCGAAGCCGGTGCGACCGTGCACGAGGGCGGCACGTACGTCTGCATGGAAGGCCCGCAGTTCTCGACGCGCGCCGAGTCGAACCTCTACCGCTCGTGGAATGCGTCGGTGATCGGCATGACGAACCTGCAGGAGGCGAAGCTCGCGCGCGAGGCCGAGCTCTGCTTCGCGACGCTGGCGATGAGCACCGACTACGACTGCTGGCACGAGAGCGAGGCCGAGGTCGACGTGGCGAGTATCCTCGCGGTGCTGCAGGCGAACGCCGCGCTCGCGGCGCGCACGGTGGCGACTCTGGCACGTGCCGTGCCGTCGGGCGACTGCGCCTGCCGGCACGCGCTCGAGTCCGCGATCGTCACCGACCGGTCGACGGTACCCGCGGCGACGCGCGAACGCCTGCAGCTGATCGCCGGGAAGTACCTGTGAGCGATACCGCGCTGATCGCGGCGACGGTCGACCTGTCGGTGGTCGTGCCGTTCTACGAGGAGGAGCAGGCGATCGATGCCTTCTTCGACGAGCTGCTCGGCGTGCTCGACCGGCTGCCCCTCCGCACCGAGGTCGTCGCGATCGACGACGGCTCCGGGGACGGGACGTTCGCCCGTCTCGCGGGGGTGCGCGAGCGCGATCCGCGGGTGAAGGTCATCCGCTTCCGGCGCAACTTCGGCCAGACCGCGGGGCTCGCGGCGGGCTTTGCGAACGCAGGCGGTGCCGTGATCGTGACGATGGACGGCGACCTGCAGAACGACCCGGCCGACATCCCGCGGCTGCTCGCGAAGCTCGACGAGGGCTACGACGTCGTCTCGGGCTGGCGCCACGACCGGCAGGACGACGCGTTGACTCGCGTGCTGCCGTCGCGCATCGCCAACGGCATCATCTCCTCGGCGACCCACGTGAAGCTGCACGACTACGGCTGCGGCATCAAGGCGTACCGCCGCGAGATCACGGCAAGCCTCAAGCTGTACGGCGAGATGCATCGCTTCCTGCCCGCGATCGCCGGCGACCTCGGCGCGCGGGTGGCGGAGATTCCGGTCAATCACCGACCGCGCACGCTGGGTCGCTCGAAGTACGGCCTGTCGCGTACCGTCCGGGTCGTCCTCGACCTGATGACGGTCAAGTTCCTGTCCGACTTCTCGACCCGGCCGATCCAGGTGTTCGGTCTCGCCGGTCTCCTCGCTGCGGGAGTCGGCGGCGTCATGATGCTGGTGCTCGGCATCGAGCGCATCTTCTTCGGAGTCGAGCTCGCCGGCCGGCCGATCGTCCTGCTCGCGATCCTGCTCGTGGTGACCGGCTTGCAGTTCATCACCTTCGGGTTGCTCGGCGAGATGCTGGCGCGGACCTACCACGAGTCGCAGGGCAAGCCGATCTACGTGATCCGCGACCTGCTGGCCTAGCGGCGGCATGCCGCGCATCGGCATCGACGCGCGAAAGCTCACGGACGGCGGCATCGGTCGCTACCTGACGGAGCTGCTGCGCCGCCTGCCGGCTCTCGACCCCGGCACCTCCTTCGTCGCGCTCGCGTCGCCGTCCGGCTGTGCGCGGATCGCCCGCGAGCTCGCGGCGCCGAACCTCGAGACGGTGGAGGTGCGGGCGCGCGGCTACGGGCTGCGCGAGCACGTGGAGCTCGGCCGGGTGGCGCGCGCCGCGGACCTCGACCTGCTGCACGTGCCGCACTACGTGCTTCCGGCGACGGCGCACTGTCCGATCGTGGTGACGGTGCACGACCTGATCCACTGGCGGCTGCCGCGGACGGCCGCGCACCGGGCATACGTGCGGCTGCTGCTCGCCCTGGTGCGCGCCCGGGCCCGCGTCGTTCTGACGCCGTCGCACGCGGTGGCGCGCGATCTCGAGAGCCTGGCGCGAATCTCGACACGACGCATCCGGGTGGTCCCCAACGGCGTCGACGCCACGTTCTGGGGGGCAGATCTGCCGAGCGACGGCCCGGAGGGATTCGCCTTGGCGCGCGGGCTGGTCGCGCCGTACGTGCTCAACGTGACCAATGGCCTGCCGCACAAGGGGCTCGTGCCGTTGCTCGCCGCGTGGCGTCAGGTCGGGGACCTGCAGCTCGTGCTCGCGGGCCGCGGCTCCGACGGAGCGGGGGTTCGCGCGGAGCTGGCCCGGTCCGGTCTGCCGCCGGGGCGGGTTGCCGTCCTCGGGGAGCTCTCGGATGAGGATCTTCGTCTGGCGTACCGCGGGGCGGCCGCCGTGGTGGTCGCGTCGCGTCTCGAGGGGTTCGGGCTGCCTGCCCTCGAGGCGATGGCGGCAGGCGTGCCGGTGCTCGCCGCCGAGGCCGGCGCGCTGCCCGAGGTCGTGGGCGACGCGGGGCTGATTTTCGCTGTGGACTCGGTTGCTTGCCTGCTTTCGGCCCTCTATAGATCCGTTCCCGGATCAGACCTGGTGGGACGTCAAGAGAGGATCCGCCGAGGACTCGCGCGCGCCCGCGAGTTCTCCTGGGATCGCACGGCGCAGGAGACGAATGCGGCGTACGGGGCGGCACTGCGCTGGCGCACGTGAGGGTCGCACTGGTTCACGACTGGCTCGTCGGGATGCGAGGCGGCGAGAAGTGCCTCGACCTGATGTGCGAGCTGCTGCCCGAGGCCGAGATCTTCACCCTCGTGCACGCGCCCGGGTCCGTCTCCAAGCGCATCGAGTCGCGTCGCATCCACACCTCGGTGCTGCAGCAGCTCCCGTTCGCGGCGAAGTCGTACCCGTACTACCTCCCGATCATGCCGTGGGCGATCGAGCAGCTCGACCTGCGTGGCTTCGACGCGATCGTGAGCGTGAGCCACTGCGTCGCCAAGGGCGTCGTCCCCGCACCCGAGTCCTGGCACGGCTGCTACTGCCTCACGCCGATGCGCTACATCTGGGACGCGTACGGCGAGTACTTCGACACCCGCGGTTCGCGCTCGCAGCGCGTGGCGGGGCAGATCGTGGCACCGCTGCTGCGCATGTGGGACGTCGCCTCCGCCGCGCGCGTCGACGAGTTCGCGGCGATCTCGCAGCATGTCAAGAGCCGTATCCGCCGGTACTACCACCGGGATTCGTCGGTCATTCATCCCCCGGTCGACGACGAGCTGTTCTCGGTGCCGCTCGCGAGCGGTCCGGGCGGCTACTTCCTGTCGGTCGGTGCCGCGGCGCCGAACAAGCGCCTGGAGCTCGCCATCGAGGCCTTCGGCCAGCTGGGTCTGCCGCTCGTCGTGGCCGGGGCCGGACCGGGCTCGCTGCGGCTTCGGCGGACGGCGCCGGCGAACGTGTCGTTCTTCGGCTGGAGCTCGGACGAGGAGCTGATCTCGCTCTACCAGGGAGCGCGCGCGCTGGTCTTCCCGGGCTACGACGACTTCGGCCTGACGCCGCTCGAAGCGGCGGCGGTCGGGCGTCCGACGATCGCGTTCGCCGGAGGGGGGGCGCTCGAGACCGTGATCCCGACCGACGGCGCCAGGGTCGGGACCGGCATCCTGTTCGCCGAGCAAACCGCGGCGGGGCTCATCGAGGGCGTGCGGGAGTTCCTGCGTGTCGAGAGCTGCTACGAGCCGGCGCGGCTGCGCGAGCACGCGGCGACGTTCGCACGGCGCGAGTGTCGGGCGAGCCTGCTGCAGTTCCTCCGTCGGGGCATCTCGGGCTCGGCGATCGTCCCATGTTGAACGCGCCAGCATACCGGGGCGAGGCGACTCCCCGCCCGCGCGCTTCACGAGCGGAGGGTGCGGCGTGCTGAAGGAGCGGTCGCAGCTCTTCATGAGCCTGTTCGTCGGCGCGGACCTGGCGGTGATCGCGCTGGCGTGGGCCCTGTCCTACGTGCTGCGGTTCGTCGTGCCGGTCATTCCGGTCACCAAGGGCACGCCGCCGGTGGTCAACTACCTCACGCTGCTGCCGGTGATCTTCGCGATCTGGGGCCTGGTGTTCCGCGCCGGCGGACTCTACGACCCGATGCGCGGCACCGCCGGCAGCTCCGAGCGCCGGCGCGTCGTGCGCGCTGCGTCGCTGGCGATGCTGATCTTCACCGCGGTCAGCTTCGTCTTCTTCGAGAAGGCGTACTCGCTGTCGCGGCTCATGCTGCTGTACTTCTATGTGCTCGGCACCGGCGGGGTGATCGTCGAGCGCGCGGCGCTGCGCGAGATCCTGCGGATGGCCCGCCGGCGCGGCTTCAACCTGCGGCACGTCCTGATCGTGGGCGACGGCGACCTCGCGCGTGCCGTCGGGGACGGCATGGTGCGGCACCGCGAGCTGGGGCTCAAGGTCGAGGGCTTCCTGACCGATGAGCCCACGAGGGTGGGGGCCATGGTCGGTGCCGTTCGGGTGTGCGGGCTTTGGGATGAGGTCGCCGACGTGGTCGCACGCGGCGGCATCGACCAGGTGGTGCTCGCGCTGCCCTTCGAGTCGATGCCCCGTCTCGACGGCCTGATCGCGCGTCTCGACTCCGCTGCCGTGGACATCAAGGTCGTGCCCGACGTCGAGCGCTTCGTGAGCCTCAAGAGCGGCATCGAGGAATTCGAGGGGCTGCCGGTGATCAGCCTGCGCGCCACCCCGCTCGTCGGCTGGAACCGCGTCGCGAAGCGCGCGATGGACATCGTTCTCGGGGGCGCCGCGCTGATCGTCGCGGCGCCGCTCATGGCGCTGATCGCGCTGCTGGTGAAGCTGACGTCGAAGGGGCCGGTGCTCTTCAGCCAGGAGCGCATGGGGCTCGACGGCCGCGTGTTCCGCGTCTGGAAGTTCCGCACCATGCAGGACGACGCCGAGACCGCGACCGGCCCGGTCTGGGCCGTGGCCGAAGACCCGCGGCGGACGTGGATCGGTGGCCTGCTGCGCAGGACGTCGCTCGACGAGCTGCCCCAGCTGCTGAACGTTCTGATGGGCGAGATGAGTCTCGTCGGACCGCGTCCCGAGCGGCCGGTGTTCATCGACGAGTTTCGCCGCCACGTACCCCGCTACATGCTGCGCCACATGGTTCGCGCCGGGATCACCGGGTGGGCCCAGGTGAACGGCTGGCGCGGCAACACCTGCATCGAGCAGCGCATCCAGTACGATCTGTACTACATCGAGAACTGGTCGTTGCTCCTCGACCTCAAGATCCTCGCCTTGACGCTCGTTCGGGGCTTCGTCCACAAGAACGCGTACTAGAGGATGCCCCCCACGACTCGAAAGATCCGCGCGCGTCGCGCGCGGCCGAGCGAAGCGAGCGCGGGGAGTGGGACCCTGGGCGGCTTTGCCGCGCAGGGCGAGGGGGGCGCGTGGCGCCTCGTTGAACGGAAACCGGAGAAACACCCATGAACATCTGTGTCGTTGGAACAGGTTACGTCGGGCTCGTCGCTGGCACCTGCTTCGCCGAGAGCGGTAACGACGTCACCTGCGTCGACGTCGTCCCCGCGAAGATCGAGGCGTTGAAGCGCTGCGAGATCCCGATCTACGAGCCGGGTCTCGAGGAGCTCGTACGCCGCAACAGCGAGGAGAAGCGGCTGCAGTTCACGACCGACCTCGATGGCGCGGTGAAGGCCGCCGAGATCTGCGTGATCGCCGTCGGGACGCCGATGGATCACTCCGGTGCCGCCGACCTGACCGCCGTGATGGCGGTGGCCGAGGCGATCGCCAAGGCGGCGAACGGTCCGAAGGTGGTCGCGATCAAGAGCACCGTGCCCATCGGCACCGCCGACCGGGTGCGGCGCGTTCTGGCCGAGCACGGCAAGCACCGGATCCCGGTCGTGTCGAACCCCGAGTTCATGAAGGAGGGAGCTGCGATCGAGGACTTCATGAAGCCCGATCGCGTCGTGCTCGGCGGCGACGACGACGCCGCGATCGAGACGATGAAGGAGGTCTACCAGCCCTTCGTCCGCACCGAGAATCCGATTCTGGTGATGGACAACCGGTCGGCGGAGATGACCAAGTATGCCGCCAACTCGCTCCTCGCCACGAAGATCTCGTTCATCAACGAGATTGCCAACCTGTGCGAGCGGGTCGGCGCGGACATCAACGCCGTACGGCGCGGCATCGGCACCGACCGGCGCATCGGGCCGCACTTCCTGTTTCCCGGGCTCGGCTATGGCGGCAGCTGCTTCCCGAAGGACGTGCACGCGATCATGTCCACGGCCCAGGACCACCAGCTCGACTTCACGCTGCTGCGTGCCGTCGACGAGGTGAACGAACGCCAGAAGCGCGTGATGTTCGGGCGCATCCTCGAGCACTTCGGCGGCGACGTCACCGGACGGCGGATCGCGATCTGGGGTCTCGCGTTCAAGCCGCGCACCGACGACATGCGTGAGGCGCCGTCGGTGGTGCTGATCGAGCGGCTGCTCGCGGGCGGGGCGAAGATCTCGACGCACGACCCCGAAGCGATGCACGAGGCGAAGAAGATCTTCGGCGAGCGGGTGAGCTATCACAAGGTGAACTACGACGCGCTGGAGGGCGCCGACGCGGTCGTTTTGGTCACCGAGTGGAACGAGTTTCGCCGTCCGGACTTCGAGCGCATGAAGAAGCTCATGAAGTCGCCGGTCATCTTCGACGGCCGCAACGTCTACGAGTCGCAGCAGATGGAGACGCTGGGCTTCACCTACTACTCGATGGGACGCCGCACGGTCCGCGGTCCGAAGGGCACGGGATGAGAATCCTGATCACCGGCGGTGCCGGATTCATCGGCTCGCATCTCGCGGATCGTCTGCTCTCCGAGGGCCACTCGGTGATCGCGATCGACAACCTCGCGACGGGGCACACGCGCAACATCGAGCACCTGGCCGGTCACGAGCGCTTCCAGTTCATCCGGCACGACGTCACCGAGTACATGTACATCGAGGGCAGGCTCGATGTGGTGCTTCACCTGGCGTCGCTGCCGAGCCCGGTCGACTACCTGAAGAAGCCGATCCCGACGCTGAAGGTCGGCGCACTCGGCACGCACAAGGCCCTCGGCCTCGCCCGCGCGAAGAACGCGCGCTTCATGCTGGCGTCGACCTCCGAGGTGTACGGCGACCCGCTCGTGCACCCGCAGCCGGAGTCGTACTGGGGCAACGTGAATCCCGTCGGCCCGCGCGGCGTCTACGACGAGTCGAAGCGCTTCGCCGAGGCGATCACGATGGCCTACCACCGCTACCACGGGGTGGACACGCGCATCGTGCGCATCTTCAACACCTACGGCCCCCGCATGAAGCTCAACGACGGCCGCGCGCTCCCCACCTTCATGGGGCAGGCCCTCACCGGGCAGCCGCTCACCGTGTACGGGGACGG
>Ga0172363_10001198_pt1 | contig 20772 bp, 21 predicted proteins | sample LakKivs2_kivu2a2_FD_114541 | JGI IMG/M metagenome (GOLD analysis project Ga0172363, IMG submission 114541) | Sediment microbial communities from Lake Kivu, Rwanda - Sediment s2_kivu2a2 | ecosystem: Environmental > Aquatic > Freshwater > Lake > Sediment | place: Rwanda: Western Province, Lake... | reverse complement strand
CAGATTGGAAATGTATTAAAGAGGTGATTTTTTGAAAGTTAGCGTGGACAAGAAAAAATGCATCGGTTGCGGGGCATGCGTTTCCATTTGCCCTGACGGATTTGAAATGGGAGATGATGGAAAATCGAAAGCCAAGAAAAAGGATTGCAATCTGGATTGCTGCAAAGAAGCGAAAGAAATTTGCCCTGTTGAAGCGATAAAATTAGGTTAAGTTAGTTCATTTTTGGGAGCAGGTCCAAAAAGCCCTGTATTCCATCCCTCAATCTTATAACATATTTCCTACAATCTTCCATGTATTCTTCCCTGAGGTCGCCATACAAAGCCTTCTCATAAAAGGCCCGAAAAGCGTCCCACACTATTGATTTCTGCAACGCCGTTTTTTGAGGATAGCTTGTTTCGACAGTGCCTTTTATTTCTATGTCCAGGTTTCCAACATATTTTATCTGGGGTTTGTTCACAGGCCTTAGTATTATGTCTATTTCCAGCTCATAAAGTATTCTCGTATACTTGTCCTTCTGCTTCCATGCCTCTAGGAATATGTGTATTTTTTCTGGGTCTCCTTTAGTATGTTCGTAAACCCTTTCGTTTATATCCTTGGGGTTCAATTTGCATCTAGAAATAAGAATTTCCTTTATTTCGGGATAAACTGACTGCGGATTTGGTATGTTGTTCACGGTTATTCTTGGGATGATGTCGCATTCATCCTCTACCATTATTTTTGCCAATTTATCACCGTTATATTTCCGGAGAAGCTTCGTAACATTCCTCACAAATCCATTGTCCGTTTATTCTTTTCAGGCCTTCGCTGTAGTTTCCGCAAACTTCACACACGTCTCCTCCCATTTCGGAGTCTGTTTCCTTTTTCTCAATCAGAGCTTCCACGAGATGGGGCGCCATTCTTAGTATGTCGCCGTCTGTAAGTATTCCAATGAGTTTCTTTCCGTCTTTGACAGGCAGTCTTTTGATGCCCTTGTCTATCATAATCCTTATTGCCTCGATCAAATCTTCATCGATCGAAGTGGTTACAAGCTTGGTTGTCATAACATCTCTTGCTTTTAGCTTCGCTGGGTCTTTATTTGGAATTATAACCCTTTTGACAAGGTCTTCCGACGTAATCAAGCCCACCAGTTTGTCTTTGTCGCAAACCAGCATAGAGCCTATGTCCTTTTCGTTCATTTTTTTGGCTATGTTTATCACTGTTTCATTAACATCCGTTTTTATAATGTTTCTTGTCATCGCGTCTTCCACAGATATTTCCGTCATACAATCACTGTATTAAATTTATTAAAACATCTATTTAAAATTAAATCGTGATTTCATGACAAATTACAGGAAAGGTGTTGCGTTTGAGTTCCGTGTTAGAGACCTTTTCAGGAAATTCGGCTATAATGCGGAAAGAAAAGCCGCCTCCTCTCCTTATGACATAATAGTTATGAAAGATGGCGCAATAAACTTTCTTGTTGATGCCAAGAAAACCTCACAGAAGGACAAGAACTTTCTTTATATTAAAAAAGCGGACCTGGAAAAAATAATAAGAGAATCCGAAAAAATAGGCGCAAGACCCTTATTGGTTTACGGTTTTTATCGTTCATCTATTTTTGTGGCCTTCCCCGAAAAGCTGGTGGAAAAAAACGTCGTTAGGTTGGAAGAGGGGTTGGAACTGGAATCTTTTCTTGATTCAAATTGTTGACTTTAGTGGGGCGCGGCCCTCTGCGTATCTATCATGCTTTTTTACCGCGAAGCCGAAGAAAAACAACAATAAACCCAAGAGTGAAACAAACCAAGAAAAAGGTATTTTGTATAAAAGGTAGAGATAAAGACCCAAAGATGTTACGCTTGCTCCTATAATCATCCACCTGTAGTTCATTTAAACTCCCTCTTCAAAGTGCTCTTAAGGTCTGCCAAGTTTTTTGTTTTCGTTATTGCCAAAACTATTCCCTCTATTTCAGCTATTCTTTTGGCCGTGTCATCAACCTTTTCCGGTCCGTGAAACACGACCAACGACGGTTTCAGGTTCGTTACCTTTATCGCCACCATGGAAGACTTTCCTGTGGTGACGTTGGAAAATATGAGTGCCCTGTTTGTTGTAAGCCCGTATATTTTGACCAGTTCCATTGGCGTCAGTTCGATTATGGCCTTCATGGAATCCACGAGGGAATAACCAAAAATCTGGTTGTTTATCAAATCCTCCCTTCCAACTACGATGCAATCTGCTTTGTCGCAAAATTCCTTTATTGTTAGTGGTATTTTAAACTCCCTTATGTCAAGTATGCTAGATAGAAGGAAATTTTCCCCCGAAAGAGTGTAAAACTCCTTTAAAAACCCCGCTCCCTTTCTTTCGGAAACTTTTATTAAACTATTAACTATATTGTTTATTATCCTTACCCCAGGAGAAGTTCTCCTATTGCTCTCATAATCAGATATGACAGAAGGCGTAACGTCCATCTCATCCGCTATCTCCTTTTGCGAAATCTTCAATATGCTTCTCCATTTTTTTATAACAAAACCGGGTTGGGGAGATAAGACTATTTCTCCACAGATTGTTTTAATCAAATTTTCTCTTATCAAGTCCTTTTCGCTCATAATATAACTATTGTCGTAAAAGATATAAATATTTGTCGTATAACACTAGAGACCTCAGTTTCTTGTGGAAATTATGTTTAATATGATTTAATTCAATAATATAATATATAACGCTGTTATATTAAATAATAATTAATAATAAAAAAGTTCCATAAGAAATAAAGGGGTCTCTTATTCACACTCCTCTATTTCACGCAAGTAGACACCCCTTCATTTCACGTGCAGATACCTATTTATAAATAAAGATTCTATAAGAAAGAAAGGGGGGTTGGTTTCGTTTGCAGAAGTCTTTGGAATCTATTTTTAACGGATTTACAAATAAAAAAAATATTTTCAAGGATAAGAAAGCTATAACAACTTCCTATAAACCAGAAGAGCTTCCCCATAGGGACAAAGAAATAGAAAGTCTTGCTTCAATACTAGCACCAAGCCTTAATGGGGAGAAACCGTCAAATATATTTATTTTCGGCAAGCCTGGAACCGGTAAAACAGCCGTTATGCATTTGGTTTCCAAGAAACTGATGGAAATGGGTAAGGGTAGTGTAAGTTTGTTCTACTTGAACTGCAAAATGAGAAACGTGGCTGATACGCAGTATAGATTGATTGCCCAACTGGCCAGAGAACTAGGCGAATTTGTTCCCGTAACAGGACTGCCTACGGATCATGTCTACAACCTTTTTTTCAAAAACTTAGACAAAAAGGGAGGTGTGGTTGTTTTGGTTTTGGACGAAATAGATGCTTTGGTTGAAAAGATAGGCGACGATTTCCTGTATAATCTCACGAGAGTGAACGAGGATTTGAAAAACACCCAAGTAAGCATAATAGGAATTTCCAACAATCTCTCCTTCACGAACGACCTGGACCCGCGTGTGAAGTCTTCGCTTTCCGAGGAGGAATTAATTTTCCATCCTTACAACGCAGCGCAACTGCAGGATATTTTAAGGAAAAGGGCCGAAGACGCCTTCAAGGAAAACAGCGTCGGTTCTGGTGTTTTGGAGAAATGTGCTGCCTTGGCCGCGCAGGAGCATGGTGATGCAAGGAGAGCGTTGGATCTGTTGAGGGTCGCTGCAGAAATAGCTGAAAGGGAAAATTCCGAAAAAATCGAGGAAAGGCACGTGGACGCCGCGGAGTCCAAGATAGACAGCGACAGGATAATAGAAATCGTGAAGTCCCAGCCAAGGCAAAGTCAGGCGGTTCTTTGGGGTATAATGAAGATGGGCGGCGAAGTCCACACGGGCGACATTTTTTCAATTTACGAAAAAATATGCTCAGAAAACGGTTTGAAACCGCTAACACAGAGGAGAGTTTCGGACCTGATAGCCGAACTGGACATGCTGGGCATAATAAACGCAAAGGTGGTCAGCAAGGGCAGATATGGAAGAACAAGGGTGGTCAAAATCAACCTTCAGGATTCCCTTTTGAACGAAATAAGGGAAATTCTTCAGTCAAAATATTACTTCCAGTAGTGATTTTTATGGACGTAGCGGAGGAGTTTTTTAAAAAAGGAATTTTGTTATCTCCGGGACTCAAAGGGAAAATAAAACCGGAGGAAATGGAGGAAATAATAGCCAAATTCGACAAAAGGAAAACCGTACTTACGGAGGAGGACTATTGCCTCATAAAAGGCGGGGAAGTAAGGGTTTTGGAGGAATATAAAAAAGGGCAGGAAATAAAAAGAATAACGAATTTCGTGAGTTTTTACAACAAAAGGTTTGAGTTCTTGAGGGAAATCCTGGAAGAGAAGCTGGAAGCGGAAAAAGTAACATCCATAAACAAGCTGAATTATGGGGAAGCAACCTTGATAGGAATGGTTAGGAACAAGAAGGAAAACGGTTTTGCCTTGGAGGATTCGACGGGTTCTGTTTTTTGCTTATCCGACGAAAAGGTTCTTGAGGACGAGGTTTTGGCAGTAAAGGGCAAGTTTGACAAAAAGGAATTTTGTGTTGAAAAAACATTTTATCCAGACATACCGCTAAACAAAAAAGTGAATGTCACGGAAAGCGACTGTTTCGTCCACTTCACCAAAAAACTTTCACAGAAACCTTCACGCGTTTCCTACATATTCACGTTCGAAGTAGAACCGGAAATTTTGGAAGGTTTAGGTTCTTGGGTCATAACAAAGAGAGGGGTGAAAGGCCAAAGAAGGTTGGGAGTGTCATTACCTTCGCTTGTCGAAATCGGAGGAATCAAAATTTTTGTTTTTGAAGCGGAATATCTGGAAGAAATAAAGAAAAAACTGGAAATGGAAGATGAAAAGAGACTAATAGTTTCGCTCCTGAAAAGAAGGCATTTGTTGCCGTTCGTGTATATGGATAACGATCCCTATCTTTTGAGGGAGATACCAGACATAATATTTTTTACGGGATGGAAAGAGTCTTTCTTTTTGAACTATAAAGGAGTTTCCGTCGTTTCCGTTTCCGGAGACAAAGGTTTTATGGTGAACTTAAAAACAAGAGAATTCGAGGAGAACGCATGATTAAAACCATCATATTTGATTTGGGCGGAGTTGTTCTGACCAACGACTTTGATTTGAATAACGAAGAATTCTTCAACAAATTTAGCCGTTGTTTTAGTTTAACCAAAGAAGACATGCAAGATGGGTGGAAAACTGTTCATCATCGGTTTTTTGAAGGCAAAATAAACGAAGAGGAATTCTGGGGCGTTCTCTTAAAAACAAAAAATATGGAAGACATAGAAAAAGCCAAAAAAATTTGGAGAAAGCATCAGCGGCCCTTGGAAAATATGTTTGATTTGTTGAAAAAATTGAAAAGAAAATACAGGCTGGCTGCATTGACTAATGTAAGCAAAGAGTGGTTGTCTTTCAAAATAAAGAAATTTAGGCTCGACGATTATTTTGACCTTATTGTAAGTTCTTGCTACGTGGGCATAGCCAAGTCAGAAAAGTCGATTTACAAAATTTTTGTCGAAAAATTGAGCGAAACCCCTAAGGAATGCCTTTTTATTGACGACAAGGAAAGAAACCTTGCGCCGGCCAGAGAACTTGGAATGGAAACCCTGTTGTTTAAGGGGCAAAGAGACCTGGAAGCGAAACTTAAAGGAATGGGAATTGAATTTTAGTTCCAATTGAATCCTATACAGAAGCAAACATATCAATTTTAATAGTTTAATTTCTATTAGTTTTAGTGTTGTGGTGTGTTTATGGAACTGCAGGTCTTTGATGCTGATTATACGATGCTGAACGAAAAGCCCGTGATAAGAATTTTCTGCAAGGACTCTTCCGGCAAGACTTTCTGTGTTTTTGTCAAAGATTATATGCCCTATTTTTATGCTTTAGGAGATGAAAAAGAAACAAGGGAAAGACTGAATAAATTTGAAGGAGAGATACAGAAAATAGAAACTGTCAAGAGGTTCCTTCCCGTGGGATACCAGAAGGAGAAAACGGAAGTATTGAAAATAACCAACAGAAACCCCTCAAAAGTTCCTGTTTTAAGAGAAAGTTTAGGATGTAGAGTTTTTGAGGCCGATATACTTTTCAAATACCGCTTCTTTTCTGACAAAGGAATAAAGGGCATGAACTGGATAGAGGTTGAAGGAGATTTCATAAAAACAAACACGATTTCCTGCGCTGGCATAGAAGCCAAGAAAATAAAACCTCTGGAGAAAGAAGAAAACGCTCCGCTGAAAATCATGGCTTTGGACATAGAGACGGAAGCGCCGCTAGAAAGGACGCCTGAAGCGGTAAAGGATGCCATAACGATGATGAGCTTCGCTTTTTCCGAAGAATACAGAAAACAAAAGGATTTGATTCTTGTCTCGAAAAACATCCCTATTCAGGACGACCAAAAGAAAAACACGATTTGTTTGGAAAGCGAAAAAAAGATGTTGGAAAAATTCAAAGAAATAATAAGCGATTATGACCCTGACATAATCACCGGTTACAACATCCAGAACTTTGACATGCCTTTCATAGTGGAAAGGATGGAAAAACTCGGCATAAAGAAAGAAATCGGTCGCGCTTCTGACAAGACGGTTTTCTGCAGCAAACACGGTCCAATATCCACAACAACGATTACAGGAAGGGCAGTCGCGGACTCATTTCAGATTATAAAAAGGGATTTCTCTTTCAAGAGCTACACCCTTGACAACGTTGCGGAAAAACTTATAGGGAAGAGAAAAATCGACATAAGTTACAGGGATTTCAATAAATTATGGAACGGTAAGAGAGAAGATGTGCAAAAGCTGATGGATTACGCGAGAAAGGATGCGGTTCTCGCCTTGGAACTCGTTGAAAAAAAGAATCTCTTTGACAAGTACGTTGCTCTTTCAAAGGTGTCTGGAATTTTGCTTCAAGATGCACTAAACGGAGGCGAATCTATAAGAATAGAGAACATACTTCTTTCAGAATTCAACAAAAGAGACATTCTCTTCCCGACCAAGCCAACCGAAAGCGAAATAATGGAAAGGGCAAAAGAAAGAGAAAAGAGCGAACTGAAGGGCGGTTTGGTTCTTGAACCTCAGGCAGGCTTACACACGGATGGCTACATACTTGTTTTTGACTTCAAAAGCCTGTATCCCAGCATAATCAGGACTTACAACATATGTCCGACAACTCTTCTAACAGAAGATTTAGGCACGGAATTTAACAAATCACCCATAGGAACGAGATTCGTAAAAAGCGAGGTAAAAGAGGGAATTCTACCATTTGTTCTGGAAAAATTGATAAACCAGAGATCCGTGGTAAAAAAAGAAATGCAAAGGGAAAAGGACGAGGATAAAAAAAGGCTTTTGTACGCGAAACAATGGGCTTTGAAAATACTGGCAAACGCGTTTTACGGTTACACTGGGTACTTGAGGGCCAAAACCTACGTGATGGAAGTCGCTAATACGATAACAGCCTTCGGGAGGGAGTTGCTACAGAAAACGAGGAAAGAAATAATGGACATGGGTTATGAAGTGATTTACGGAGATACAGATTCAATTTTCGTAAAAGTAAAGACAAAGGATTTGGAAAAAGCCTATGACAAAGGAGAGGAAATAGTCGGCAAAATAAAATTACCCGGAAAACTTGCATTGAACTTTGAGAAAGTTTTCCGTTCATTTCTGATTTTAACTAAGAAAAGATATGCAGGCTGGAGTTTTGAAAAAAATAACGGAGAATGGTCTGACAAGATAGAGATGAAAGGCATAGAAACGGTTAGAAGGGATTGGCCTGACATCGTGACGGAAACTATGAACGTAGTCCTTGATATAATTCTTAAAGAGGGAGACATCAACAAAGCTATAAAATTCGTTCAAGGCGAAGTGGACAAACTTAATACAGGCGCCGTTGAGTTAAGTAAATTGGCCGTAACAAAAAGCATAACCAAGAGCATTGACAGGTACGATGGAATGCTTCCGCATATAGAACTGGCAAAGAAGATAAGGGAAAGAAGTCCCTCTCAGGCTCCCACACCCGGCACAAGAGTTTCTTTCATAATAATTCATGGAAACCAGATGCTCAGCAAAAGAGCAGAGACGCCTGAGTATATAAAGGAGAAAAAACTTAGGATAGACTCTTGCTATTACATAGACAACCAGCTCCTTCCGCCTCTGGAAAGAATATTTTCTGTCGTGGGTGTTGACAAGGGGGAGCTTTTGGGCAAGGGAAGGCAGTGCAATCTTAAAAACATGTTGAAACCTTTGGACAGGAACCAAAAAATAGAGATACCGCCTGAAAAAATAATTATAGATTCTTTGGAAGGTTTTTTATGCACAGACTGCAAAAAGAGCTTCAGGAGAGTGCCCCTTATGGGAAGATGCGACTGCGGAGGAGAAATACTTGCCTTCGGAAACGGAAATATGGGAATTTCGGTTAAAATAGAGTTATGAAATTTATATTCCTATTTCTAAATTATTATTATGACCCCCATCGAGTACTTGGCACTTTTTTCCGATAGTGTAATTTATCTTTCTGTCCTTTTCATACCCTTTTATCTTTGGGGTAAAGACAGGAAGCAACTTCTCTTGTATTTGACTTCCTTTGTTATCATTTTGGTCATAGTTTATTTTTTAAAAATATTCATTTCCGTGCCGCGCCCCTCTTTCGCTCTGATACCTCTGCCTTCAGACCCGTCTTTCCCAAGTTTTCATGCCTCCTTAGGCTTGTTGCCGGCAGGTTTCTTTTTTTATGAGAAAAAGTATAGAGTATCTTTTCTTTTTTACGGAATTCTTATAGCATACTCAAGAGTTCTTCTTGGGGTGCATTACTGGATAGACATAGTTGCCGGAGCTTTCATAGGATTCGCAGTGCCTGTTACTATTTTCTACAGAAAGGAAAGGATTTTGAAATTTTTTGGACTAAATAAAAAATAAAATTGTAGGCACGATTAGGCAAGCCATCATGTAACTTCTTCTTATACCGGAAAGGATACAAACCATACCTATTGACGTTGACAGGAACAAAACAAACAAACCGACAAAACCGGTGAACATAAAAGTCATTGCAACAAGGAAAACTATTACAAAAAAACTTAGATGGCGGTAGTTTATTTTTCTGAATAAATTTATGAAACGTTTGCTTAAGAAAAGTGTCAGAAAGGAAGAAACTCCGCCGGCCAGCGTTATAGCACCGATAAAAACTATCACGTCGCTAAAAGTCAGGGTGCTTAAAAGCTCATTCACGACAACAGCAACCCCGCTTCTCGGATTCCCGATTAACCAGAGAGACATGATGGATAAAATAGCGGTCACCGTGTTTACGCCGCCCATAGCTATCATGAACTTCCTTTCCGTTTTGTCTCTCAGGATTTCGCTGGAGAGGAACGTGGCCTGGGCAGCCCCGACGCCAGGCAAAAGTCCCACGAGAATTCCGGAAAGAGAGCCGACCAAACCGCCTTTTATTATTTCTCCCTTACCCACTTTTTCCAAATCATTCGTTTGCTCTGGAATCTGTGCTTTGTCTTCAAGGGATTTTGTTATCGTGCTCAAGCCAAACAATCCAGTGAGTAGAGGAAGAAGCGCGAATTTTCCAAGAAAGTTCCCATTTAAAACGATATAACCCAATGTTCCTGATAGAGCGAACACGACCAAGCTCCAAGGTTTCCTATCCTTGAAAAACATGAATCCAACTATCGCTATCAACACCCAATGTATGTTTGGCCTTATTATTTCGTAAGCAGGACCCACGAAAATTATCAGGAACGGAAGAGAAAGAAGAATCATGAATAAAGAAACTAAACCACCTATTACCGTAAGCCTTATGGCTTCGTAAGCCCTCCCTTCCATCATCATCTTATGTCCGGGCAAAACGCTTAAAGCCGTTTCCGGGTCTGGCGCGCCCAGGAGAATGGAAGGTATAAAATCAAGGAATGCGTTGGTTACGGCTGAAGAGATTATCATTACGGAAACTAGAAAAGGGTCACCGAATAGAAAGCCGAGAAAAAGGGTGGCCGTCATGTTTGGGTGGATACCGGGCATCAGGCCCGTAACTATTCCAACCAATATTCCGAAAAAAATATAAAGAATAATAAAAAACAAGTCCATGCTTTATCTTTAATTAAATAAAATAAATCATTTTTTCTTTATAAGAGCTTGGACTATAACTTCCAAAGACGTTATAATAGCTGCTATCAAAAACCCTACTCCAAATGAAATAGTCGGGTTTTGACCCAGATAATAGGTCAGTACAGCCACTACAACAAGCACTATTACGAACAATGGTGCTTCTTCCTTCAATTGCCAACCAATTTTCATTTATACCACATTAAATTTTTAGAAATCCAAATATAAATAGTATAGTTATAAAAATTAAAGAGATTGAAATGTTTAGTCAGAAGCAAATACAACAGGCCATGAAAAGAATGGGTATCCAATCCGAAGAGATAGACGCGGAGGAAGTGATTATCCGTTGCAAGGATAAAGACATTGTTATAGAAGAGCCGGTCGTCTCGAAAATAAAGATGAGCGGCCAGGAGACGTTCCAAGTAATGGGCAAAGTTTCAGAAAGACCGAAAGGCTTTTCAAGCGAAGACGTGGAACTTGTGATGGAACAGACGGATTGCTCTGAAGATGAGGCAATAAAAGCCCTAGAGGAAACGGGAGATATAGCAGAGGCAATAATGAAACTAAAAAATTAATTATTAAATTCGAGATCGATGATATGAGAGCAGAAGTAAAGGAAAACAAAGACGGATTAAAAGAATTGGAAGTCAAGTGCAGCTGCGGAAGGAAAGTCAAGCTCAAGTTTCTCGCTCCTATCGTAGTGGAACAGGAGTGCACGTACGAGATAAGGGGAGAGAACGCTTATTGATTTTTTCTCGGTCGATATTTAAGTTGAAGAATATAACGCTGTTATATTATGCTTTAAATAATTATTCAACCAACCTTATTCAAGGCCCGTCTCGATCAGCTCTTTGAAAAACCAGTTTTGGTTGTTATGAGAACGAGTGTTAAAGGCGGGTCACAATTTCTTAAAGTGATTAAATGCTTCTGAAAGTCAAGGTTAAGCCAAGTTCCGATAAAGTCAAAGTTGAATTTGACGGCTCTTGTCTGAAAGTTTGGCTGAAAAGCTGGCCGGAGAAGGGAAAAGCCAACCGCGAGCTTTTTCACGTTCTGAAAGAGATTTTTGGCGATTTTGAGTTTGTTTCAGGCGAAACCTCAAAAGAAAAGCTTATAAAGATTGATACAGATATAAATAATATATCAAAGATCATAAAAGAAAGAACTTAACAGTCTTTCATATTCATCATTCACGGCCTTTTTTAGGCCTTTTAGTACAGTGTGGGGATTAAAAGTTCTTTCTAGTAGTTTAGAGGTGATATTTGTATGAGTAAATTAGCTCAGTCAACGTCAAAATACAACATCGTAGCAAAATTCAGGTCCAAAGGCGTTGTGGAGAAACCTGACGTTATAGGCGCTGTTTTCGGCCAAACGGAAGGTCTTTTGGGCGCGGACATGGATTTGAGGGAACTGCAAAGGACGGGAAGGATAGGTAGAATAGAAGTGGACTTGATTATGAAAAATGGGAACACAGAAGGAACCATAAACATTCCGTCCTCTCTGGACGCGAGCGAGACGGCTCTCATAGCCGCAACACTTGAGACGATAGAGAGGGTCGGCCCGTGCGATGCCTTGATAAACGTGGAAAAGGTCGAAGACATAAGGGCCGTGAAGAGGAAATACGTTGTCGATAGGGCGAAGGAAATACTCAAAAGCGTGTTTGAAGAGGGTCTTCCCGAAACCCAAGAAATAGCGGAAGAAATAAAAGAGGCAGTCCGTTCTTCGGAAGTTTCGAATTTTAAGGGATTGCCTGCGGGACCGAACATAACATCCTATGATTCGTTAATAGTCTGTGAAGGAAGAGCGGATGTTGTGAAACTGCTTAAGAACGGGATAAAAAATGTTATAGCCATAGAAGGCTCTTCAATACCGCAGTCAATAGTTGAACTAAGCAAGGGAAAAACTATAACGGCTTTCCTGGACGGGGACAGGGGCGGAGACCTTATACTAAAAGAAATGGTGCAGAAAGGAATGGATTTGGACTTCATCGCCAGAGCTCCCAGAGGCAAGGAAGTCGAGGATTTGACTAAAAAGGAAATTTACAAGAGTTTAAGGGATAAAATCCCATGGGATCAGGAAAAAACCGAAATAAACCAACAAAAAGAGGAATTCAAAAAGCAAATTTTGGAAATAAAATCTAAGAAAGATGTCAAAATAGAAAAAGACACTTTTATCCAAAAAATAGACAGCAGAGAAGAAAAGGAATTCAAAAAAACTCTCTCTGACTTGACTGGAACGAGAGCTGCGTATTTTTTTGACAGGGAGATGAAAATAATAGGAAAGATACCCATAAAGGAAATGTTCGGTGCTCTGAAGGAAATTGGGGACGTATATGCGCTTGTGTTTGACGGGTCAATAGACCAGAAACTAGTGAACTTTGCAACAGAAAAGAACATAAAATACTTGGTGGGAATGAAAATCAACGGAAGATTGAATATACCCAAAAATACGGATGTGCTTACACAGAAGGATTTTAGTTAACAAACCAATATTTCGTCTTCAATAACAAGTCCGCATTTGCCGCAGAAGACTAATATGTTCCTTCCATCGTCATCCTTTTTGACTTTAGAGCTTCCGCATTCAGGACATTTCATATCTCGCACCCTATAGAAAGTATGTTTGCAAAAGATTTAAACATTTATCTTTAGAGAAATATGGTTTAAAAAATAGAGAATGAAAAGGTGAAAAAAATGAAAATCCAAGAATTTGAACCGATTTTCAAATTTCGCCTAAAAGGGTGAAACAATGAAGAAAAAAGAAAGAGAAACTATAGTACCGGACACTTCCATAATTGTGGACGGGAAGATGTCCCAAATAATAGAAGAAAAAAGAATTAAAGCCGATATAATAATACCGGAAATGGTTTTGGACGAATTGCAAAGCCAGGCCAACAGAGGCTTGGAAATAGGATTCAATGGGCTGAACGAGATAAAAAAACTCAGGGAAATTGCTAGCAGAAACAAGGACATAAAAGTCATAGGAATTGGGAGGAGACCGACTCAGGAAGAGATAAGGCTCGCAAAAAGAGGAAGGATAGATGCCTTAATAAGAGACGTGGCCAAGGAAGAAAACGCTATTCTTTACACGGAAGACCTTGTTCAGGCGGAAACGGCCAAGGCAGACGGCCTTGAAGTCGTGCACATAGAGACAAAGATGAAAGAAGAGCTTTCTTTTGAAAAATACTTGACCAGTGACACTATGTCGCTTCATTTCAAGGAGAAAGCGAAACCCATGGCAAAGGTAGGCAAGCCCGGAGAAGTCAAACTTATAGAACTTAGAAAGGAAGTTTGTACGAAACATGAGCTGGAAAAAATGGCTTCCGAAATCGTTTATGCAACGAGACACAAGGAAGGCCAGTTTGAGATAAGCAGGACAGGCGCTGAAGTGATACAACTGGGCGAATACAGGATAGCTATTACCAAGCCTCCGTTTTCCAAGGATTATGAAATAACAATAATAAGGCCGATTGTCAAACTGAGACTTGAAGATTACAGTCTTTCAAAGAAGCTTTTGAACAGGCTTGAGAAATGCGCCGAAGGCATACTAATATCAGGTCCGCCAGGCTCCGGAAAGTCGACTTTCGCTTCCAGTTTGGCCGAGTTTTTCCTGAAAAAGGGGAAAATAATAAAAACACTTGAGTCGCCCCGGGATTTACAGGTTCCACCAGAAGTCACTCAGTACGCGCCATTGAACGGAAGCATGATAAATTCTGCAGACGTTCTGCTTCTGGTAAGGCCCGATTACACAATTTACGACGAGATGAGGAAGACGTCTGACTTCAGCGTTTTCTCTGACATGAGGCTTTCCGGAATAGGGATGATTGGAGTCGTCCACGCCAGCGACCCGATAAACGCGGTGCAGAGGTTCATAGGAAGAACGGAACTCGGAATGATACCGCACATTCTCGACACGATAATCTTCATAAGATACGGGAAAATAGAAAAAGTTTATTCGCTTTCTATACAAGTTAAAGTGCCGACAGGAATGGTGGAGCAGGACTTGGCAAGGCCAGTCGTGGAGATAAGGGATTTTGAAACGGAAAAACTGGAATATGAAATATATACCTATGGGGAAGAAAACGTCGTCGTCAAAATTGAAGAGGAGAAAAAAAGGCCCATGGAAAAACTGGCCAAGGAAAGGATAATGGAGGAAATCAAGAAGTTTGACAGTTCCGCGGAAATAGAGTTTTTGAATGGAAACAGGATAATCGCGAAAATAACAAATGAAATAATACCCAAGATAATTGGAAGGGAAGGAAAAACGATAGAGAAGATAGAAAAGAAATTGGGAATCAGCATAGACGTTCAGCCCAAGGTGGAAAGCCTGGGCAAGGAAGTAAGGTTCGACGTCGGAGAAAGCGGCGCTTACGTGATCCTCTCCTTCAACAACACGCTGAGAGGGGAGAACGCAAACACTTACATAAATGACGAATACCTTTTCACGGCCACGGTTGGCAAGTCCGGTCAAATAAGGATTTCCAAGAGTTCGGAACTGGGGAAACAGCTTCTTAACGCTCTTACGACAAACAAAAAGATAAAGGTTTTCATTTAATTTTTATAAACCTTTTCGTTCTATTCTTTATTATGCCCCAGTAGCTCAGTCTGGAAGCCTTTCTCTTTTGTAAAAGAGAAACCCTTGGGAAAGAGAAAACTCTTTGGCTTGACAAATAGAGCGACTGCCTCCTAATGGCCCTTTACTCAGCGTAAAGCGCCAGCGGAAATCGGCTTGGTTAAGCCAGTTTGGTGTTAGCAGTAGGTCCCGCGTTCGAATCGCGGCTGGGGCGCCAAAGTTTTTGATATTAAAGAAGGATAGATTGAAGGCCGGATAAAGTTAAATTTATTTTTATAAATGCTAATAGTCTTATGGCCAAAAATAAATACGAGACAAACTATCAAAAGATGTCGATAAGGAAAACTTTTTGGAAGATTGAAAAATTTTTCGTTGTTTTAATCGCAGTTTTTTTGGTTATTTTCCTTTCTCTCACGGCCTTTGCAATAATTGAATACATGGATGCGAGCAAATACGTGGAAGCAGACATTATAAAAGTCGTGGACACGACGGTGGTTCTTGGAAACAATTGTACTGCGATAGTTTCTGAAACTTCTGAAGAAAGGGCACAGTCAATAGAACTGGGTTTGGAGAAAAAATTTGATGTCAGACCGAACACACATGACATATTCGCAGACGTTCTTAAGAACTTCAATATAACGTTAGAATCAGTAACCATCGACGACTTTAAGGACGGCATTTACTTCTCTACTCTTCACTTGAGCAGGGAAAACGAGAAACTGAAGCTGGATTCGAAACCTTCGGACGCGATAGCCATTGCCCTGAGAATGGGAAGTAAGATTTACATAAAAAAAGATTTGCTTGAAAAACAGGGCCAGAACATATGCAAATAGATTTATAATCTTGAAAAATATTATATACTTAAAGGGTATGGCGTATGGGTTCTTTAAAAATAAGTTTGATATTGTTATCAATCTTTCTTCTTTTACCAGCGTTTATTCTTGGCGATACAGTCTGGAGCAACAATCCCGTTACCTTCAATGTAACGCCTTCCCCCTTGAATATAAACTGGACAAGTTCTTATGAAGGAAACCTGACTCTCAGCGTAAATATTTCATACTCGGCAGTACTGAGCGTAGGAAACGCGAGCCATACGGTAAAAGCTAACTATTCGCAGCCAGACGGCGGATGGTCTTACGGATCCAATTATGACCAGACTCTTTGTGGTCTGAATTCCAATTCATTTAAGTTCAAAATTAAAAACGAAACAGGCTATTACACCGAAACGAAAAATTTAACTGGAGAAAGCACAGTAATGACTTTGGAAAGAATTGAGGACTGCCCACCGGGCAGATATTACGGTTTAATCAACGTAACAAACAGTTCAAATCCGTCCCACTACGCGACTGCAGCCGTCCTTATGGATATTCCCGTCTCATCTTTTAATTCGCTAGATACGACAGTAGGTATAGGACAGTTCAGGGGAACAGTGTCTACAGCAGACAAGACTTATCATTCCTACTTTTTCAACACAAGCGAGATAGGAAACGCTACGTCTTTGACGGTAACCCTTGACCTAGACGTGTTCTTGTTTGATTCCATCGGATTTAAGGCAAAGAATATACTAGGAACTTCGGATAAACTTGTTTACAAATATCTCCCCCAGAACGAGATTTGGGAGATAAGGCTGTTTGACAATTCTTCGTCTTCGACCTATTCGGGCCTTCTGAAGTTTTCTACGCTTAACGCGACAAACGCTTCCGACGCTTCTCAACAATTGTCGTCAATCAATTTTGGAAGCATGAATCCTTCGGAGAACAAAACAGTTCAGATAAGACTTGAAAACGAGGGCGCTCTGAATTTGTCTTCAGTCGCTCAGAGCTCCGAGTTATACAACGTCCAAGTTTTTCAAGATAGCACTCCGAAAAACTTCACTTTCAGGGTTCCAGATTTTACAACAAAGATACGTGTCGGATTAAACTGGACGGGAAGCGCCAATTATACCTTGAAACTTTACAAACCGAGTGGCTCGCTTGTTTCAACTTCTTCCGAAAAGTACAAGAACGCGAACGTTTCCGGAGTGATGCAAGAAGAATACGTTGAATATACAGGCACAGTTGGAACTTCAGACGACGGCTTGTGGAAAATAGAAATTTTGAATAACACGGCTGCTGCAGGTTCTTTTACTCTAACTGTAAAAGAATGGAATGACGCGACAAACTGGATGGTCACAAACTACACCACAAGAAATTTCAACACAGACAACCGGACCGCAGACGTGGAAATGAACTTCACGGTTCAAAACGCGACGCTAAGCGGAATTTATGAGGGTTCCCTGATTTATACCAGCAGCTTAGGAGCAATTTTAAAGATACCGTTCACAGTAAACGTGACTGCACCGGAACTTTTCGTAAACAACACTTTCATCAGTTCAACTATTTCTTTTAACGAAAACATAGGCTCCAACAGAAATTTGGCTTTGAACATAACTGTAAACAACACGGGCAATGAAGCCTTGAGCCTTTCAAACTCAAATTCAAGCGGTTGGCTTCAGGATCCATCAAACACTTCCAATTACATCAGTTTTTCCTATTCAGCTCCTTCTTCCGTAGGTGCGAACAGTTCCTCCCTCCTTAACATAACAATAACAATAGATACAATAAAAACGGCTAATATGCAAGGCACATATTCAGGTTGGATATATCTTAACGACTCGAACGCTCATCCTTACGAAGGGTTTAATCTAACTCTCCAAGTAAACTTAAACGACGACCTTAACGTTTACCTAGTAAACATTTCAACCAAGGACGGGGACGCCACGATAACGGACGCTTCAACTACAGAGAACGTGACTCTCAAAACAAAGGTTTATTATACGAACGGGACTGCAATAGAAAACGATTTGGGGTTGTCCAACTTCGGTTCTGTTTATCTTAGTAACAAAAATGTTTCTTACACAATTACAGGCCTAGACAGCACCTTGGCCAACGCTTCCGCAACGCTATGGCAGGATGGTCCGAAAGAATATCAATTGAATTTCACCCTGACTGGAAGCAGCACCAGACCAGGAGGTTATTATGACGTTTACCTGTCAGCAAACAAATCCGTGAGCGGAGGAGTCTTGGGCGGGAGTGCTTACAACGGAACGCTGGCCATACCCGGTTCCGGACTCTATTTTACCGAGACTTGGGGTTTGGATGATTTTGGGGATGCCGGCGAAGTCCAATACTATCAGATTAAAGTTTTGAATTACGGAACTCAGGAAGCGTCAACCCAGATGAACCTAACCCTGACTGGCGGAGACTGCGACGACTACATAGAAATGGATGTCCAGAACGTAACTTCCGGATGCGGCAGCGACGGTTCAGGAACAAAATTCATTTTGGACATAGACCCCGGCGAAACGTGCTACTTCACTTGGGAAGTCAAAGTCCCAAGTTCTGTAGACACGACTTATGTCATAGATGAAGAAGACTGCACTGTCGACGTAAAATCAAACGAAAGGCGTTTCAACGAACTGCCTGACGACAGCTTTGATATTTACATAGACACTTCAGAAGAAGGCGGAACTGGTGGTGAAGAGGAGGAAGTAAGTTCCATAGAAATAACGGAATATCCGTCTTTGCTTTCAATAACGCAGGGCAAAAGCAAGAATTTTACGATAATGGTTGAAAATACCGGGGACACAGCCCAGAGTAATATTGTATTTTCAATCACGGGGATTTCCTCTGACTGGTATTCTTATACTCCTTCAAATTTGGACTTGGTTTCAGGATATGAAAACGACTTCACTGTCAGCATAAATGTTCCTTCAGATGCGGAAGTGAAGAACTATTCCCTGACCTTCAAGGCAAGCAACAGCGTTGTTTCTAATTCAAAAAGTTCCGTTCTTAACGTGCTGCCATCCGAAGAGGAAAAGGAAAAAATAAACCAGACTTATGGCAGTTATCTGGGAAATTATACTTATCTGGTAAATAAGATGAATGAGTTCATTAATGAAGGCAGAAACGTGACAGAGCTGAACGAAACGCTAAATCAGGTAAAATCAAAACTGGATTTGCTGTCAAGTTTTATAGAAAATGATGATTATTTCAATGCGGCGCAAGTCTTGGATGAAATAGAATCCCTCTTAACCACAGCCACTTCGCAACTCACACAGGAAGAAACTGTAGAGGAGGAAGTTGCAAAGGAGGAAGGAATTTACGTTTGGCCCTTTGTCGGTGTTATCGTTATAATAATAATAGGTTTTATTATATACTTGTTCATGCCTTCGCCAAAAGAAGCTTTCAAAGTAAGGAAGTTTAAATATGTTCCTCCTGAAACCAAAGAGCCAGTAAGCAAAAGAATAAAAAAGAGTTTTACAAAAATTAAAACCAAAATAAGTTTAAAGAAAAAGAATAAGAAGGAAGGATATACATGGAAGAAAAATTGAAGAGAAGAATAATAATCGGTACGTTGATCTCGGTTTTAATCACTTTGGGTTTCGTTTTCTTCAAAAGTCTTTCCATATCAACTCATTCTGTGATGCGTTATCCTATAGAATTTTTCAATAATTTTGCTTCTGTTTCTGCGGAATCCGGAGCTTCAAAGGCGATTCTTTCATCGCTCATCAGCCCTTTTTTATTTATCATACCTTTCATTCCGATAACTTTGGCTTTCTCTATTTTAATTTTTTACGGAGTTTATTTCGGTGAAGACAGGAAACTAGGTCTTTTTTCCTCTCTAATTCCTTCAGTTATAGGAATAGTAATTTTGGGACCTTCTGTTACCACTTTACTCTTTTCTTTAAGTCTGATTATCTGCGGAATCCTTTGCACTTCATTGACTGTTATGTATCTGGATGAACTAAAGAAATGGAAAAAATACAGGATAGGGGAGAGAACGATTGGTAAGCTGTTCCTTATAATCAACCTGTTTTTATTTTTCGCCTTGATGATTAACGTGGTTCTTCAAATAGACAGTTACAACAGTTTTTACAAGGAAGAGACAAAAAATTTAGTTTCATCTCTAGTGCCAGAACTGGGTACGGGAAACATGACAACGGAAGGATTTGATTTATTGCCTCCAGAACAACAGGAAGCGATTAGACAGGAATATTCGAATATTACGGAAAGCCAGAAGGAATTTGTGGATTCAAAAGTTCAGGAAATGATTGAATCGGAAAAAATTTCTTCTTTGATTAATTTTTTCATTTTTCTGATGCCTTTTACAGTCTTTGCTTTGTTGGAACTACTGAGAATACTGGTACTTTCTACTTTAGGCGGATTGATAAGCACAATAAGCCTTTCAAAAATTGAAAAATTATAGTCAGATAATTTTTTTAACGAGTTCTTTTTCTCTTATATATTTGCATATTACGCACATTTCAGAAGTAGCCTCTTGGAAGCTTATCTCGTTTTTTGCTAGAGAGCGTGAGATTTCTGTTATCTTGTTGCTTACTTCCGAATCTCTTTCCAAGGCTTTTGCTTTGTTTCCCCTGACATGTTTTTTGTATTGGGAAACTGCAGGCTGGGTCATGCCAAGCCTTTTCGCAGCTTCCTTCTGTGTCATCTTGTGAACTTCTATCAGGTCTCTCGCTATCAAGGCTCTTAATGAAGGTATGACGTATTGGGCCATCACTTCGCAAACAGGTTTCATTTTTGCACCTTTTAGGATAATATTTTATTTTTGATGTATTTAAATATAACATTGTTATAATTTTAAAATTTTGCAATTTATGAAGAATTAAAATATTTACTCGTATCTCAGGGCATCCACAGGGTCCAGTTTCGAAGCTCTTCTTGCAGGATACACTCCGGATAAAATTCCAACAATCATTGAGAAAACCAAAGAGCCTATGAAAAGTTCCGGAGAGAACGAGACGTTTATTGGTATTCCAACCATGCTGCCCGCGTATCCGACTATAAAATATGAACCTATAAATCCTAGAAAGAAGCCGATAAGCCCGCCAAGAAGACCGACTATGGCAGCTTCACCGAGAAAAATGAAAAGAACAATCCTGTTAGTAGCCCCCGTGGCTTTCATAACGCCTATTTCCTTTGTTCTTTCCATCACAGTCATCAGCATTATATTCATTATTCCTATTCCGCCAACCACGAGAGAAATTGCTGCTATGCCCACGAAAATCAGTTGCAAGATACCGAGAATTCTGTCTGCGATTTCAAGTATATCCCCGAAAGTCTG
>Ga0172363_10001197_pt1 | contig 20777 bp, 18 predicted proteins | sample LakKivs2_kivu2a2_FD_114541 | JGI IMG/M metagenome (GOLD analysis project Ga0172363, IMG submission 114541) | Sediment microbial communities from Lake Kivu, Rwanda - Sediment s2_kivu2a2 | ecosystem: Environmental > Aquatic > Freshwater > Lake > Sediment | place: Rwanda: Western Province, Lake... | reverse complement strand
TGGCCCTCTGGCCATTGTGGAGATTAACAAGGAAGACGAAACAGTAAAAGTCTGGCTGGAATAAAGGTTTAAGAATTCGGCCGTCGCATTGAAGAAAAAAGGGTCCCGGTTTTTCGGGTCCCTTTTTTTGCCTTAACTAAAAAAATCTTTTAAATGAAAAAATCCCGCTGAAAAGACCTTGCTGATAGGTGGATTAGCCAGTCAAGGCGTTGACTTGTTGACAGCATTTCAAGCATAATAAGAACTCAAATAGTCATTAAATCCAAGGAGTGTTAAGCATGGGAAAGTATCGGATTGCTGTTTTACCCGGAGACGGCATAGGCCGAGAAGTTGTCGAAGCAGCCATGATTGTGCTTAAGAAACTTAATCTTGAGGCAGATTATCTCTATGGCGATATCGGGTGGGAGTTCTGGTGCCAGGAGGGGAATGCCTTACCGGAGAGGACGATTAAGCTTCTTAAAGAAACCGACGTCTGTCTTTTTGGCGCCATCACTTCTAAGCCCAAGGAAGATGCAGCCAGGGAATTATCCCCTGAATTACAAGGTCGTGGTCTTTCTTATGTCAGCCCCATTGTCAAGCTCAGACAGTTGTTCGACCTTTACATCAACCTGAGACCATGCAAAGCCTATGCTGGAAACCCCCTCAACTATCGCGACAATATTGATCTGGTGATATTCAGGGAAAACACTGAAGGCAGTTATGCTGGAGTTGAATTCCATCCTTTGCCAGAAGCAGTCAGGGAGGCCCTGATGCTTCATCCCAAGATGAAAGATTTTAAAGATGTTCCTGCCGGCGATATAGCTGTTTCTACCAGAATAGTGACCAGGAAAGGTTGTGAACGCATTGTCAGAGCAGCCTTTGAATATGCTCGTAAATACAAGAGAAGGTCAGTTGCCCTGGTAGAAAAGCCTAATGTCCTCCGCGAGACGGGAGGCCTGATGCTGAGCACAGCGCGAAAGATAGCCTCTCAATACCCGGAAATCAAATTCATCGAGGCAAATGTTGATGCCATGTGCATGTGGCTCGTCAAGAATCCTCAGGATTATGATGTTCTGGTAGCTGAAAATCTCTTTGGTGATATCATTTCCGACCTGGCGGCTCAATTAGTGGGTGGCCTCGGCTTTGCCTGCGCGGGAAACATTGGCGATAAATATGCGGTCTTTGAGCCGACTCACGGGTCAGCCCCAAAATACAGCGGCCTTTATAAGGTAAATCCTGTTGCCACGCTGCTGGCGGCGAAAATGATGCTGGACTGGCTGGGAGAGACTGATAAAGCCAATATCCTGGAGCAGGCAGTGGCTGAAATCATAAGAGAAGGTAAGGCCAGAACTTATGATATGGGTGGCTCTTCAAAAACTCTTGAAGTCGCTGAAGCCGTGGCTTCGAAGCTTTAAGCATCATAAAAGCCAGGCGAGGGTTAAAAAAGGAATAAAAGGAAATGCTGGTTCTGGCAGTTGACACCACTACCCGGTTTGGTTCCGTAGCGCTGGTCTCCGAAGAGAAACTCATAGCTGAAGTCAATTATGCTTCGCCTTCTTCCCATTCCCGCCAGGTCTTCCAGGCTTTGGATGAGGTTTTCAAGGTTGCGGCCGAAGACCTTAAGCATCTCGACGGACTGGCTGTGGCCGCTGGCCCCGGGTCCTTTACCGGGATAAGAATCGGCTTGAGCCTGGTTAAAGCTTTAGCGCTGGCTTCTAAAAAACCCGTGGCGCGTATTTCAGCGCTTGAGGCCCTGGCCTGGAAACTGGCCCTTCCTGGAGTTGACCTGATAGTCCCCATGGTGGATGCCCGCAAAGGTGAGATTTTTGCCTGCGCTTTTAAGCTTGTTAACTCACAGCTTGAAGAGATTATCAGGCCAGGAGCCTATGACCCGGAAGTCTTTCTGGGTCTCTTGCCTGGAGACCATTCTATTCACTTCATCGGGACAGGAGTGAACCAATTCTGGCCCCTTATAAATGCGGGACTTGGTCAGAGGGCTAAGGTTACCGGAAGAAGCTGCCATATTGCCGCAGAGGTCGGGAAACTTGGCCTGGAGATACTGAATAAAGGAAAGGGTTTTTTGCCTGAAGAGCTCGAGCCCATCTATTACCGAAAATCTCAGGCTGAGGAGAAAAAATCTGGAAAGACAGAATAAAAGTCCGATTTTTATCAGAAGAATGCGAGAGGAGGACCTGGCTGAGGTGCTGGCCATTGAAAGAATCTGTTTTTCCAATCCCTGGACTCAGGATACTTTCCGGGGCGAAATCCAGAATAAAGCCATCTCTTTTCCTCTGGCGGTCATTCATCCTGGCGATAAAAAATTAATTGGTTATGTTATTTTCTGGCAGATTGGTGATGAAGCACAAATAAATAATATTGCCATTCATCCTGATTATCAGGGGAGGGGATTTGGAGAGCAGACCTTGAGATATGTCCTCGACCGCTTACGAGAAAACGGAATCCATTTTGTTTCCCTGGAAGTCAGAGTTTCCAACCTGCCCGCTTTAAGGCTTTATCGCAAAATCGGGTTTGCCGTGCTCGGGATACGAAAAGAATACTATACCAACCCTGCTGAAGATGCTTATGTTATGGGCTTGATGCTCGATTGAGAACCTTTCAATAATTAACGCTTGTCAGGCATAGACCTTTGGCCGGGGCAGTTGGACTCAAGAGGGTTCTTTCCCTTCCCCGGAAAAGTTTCTCTATATCTTCCTGTTTTGCTCTGCCCCTTCCCACTACCATCAATGTGCCAACTATTGTCCTGACCATGTGGCGGAGAAAGCCGTTAGCTTCTATGGTGTAAACGAGCTCATCTCCTGTATTTTCCAGCACTGAAAGAAAAACTTTTCTGACCGGGTTTCGGTAGAAGCTGGAAGAAAAGGCCGAAAAGTCATCTTCCCTGGCGAAAAGCAGGGCTGCTTTCTGCATAGCTTCGATCTCCAGGAAGTAGGGGTAATGAAGAACATACCTGTAATCAAAAGGGCTGAGCACAGGAGAAACTTTTATCCGGTACCGGTATGTTTTCGACCGGGCCGATTTTCGAGAATGGAAATCCAGAGGCACCTTTTCGACTGACAGGATTCTGATTTCAGAAGGCAGCAGAGCGTTTATAGCCCGCAGAAGCTGCTCTTCGTCAAGCCGGCAACTGGTCCGAAAATTAGCTACCTGACCAAGAGCATGAACGCCAGCGTCAGTTCTGCCGGCAGCCTGTAAATTTATTCTTTCTCCAATAATTCTCATGACGACTTCTTCGATGGTTCCCTGAATGGTTCTCAGGCCCGGTTGTTTTTGCCAGCCGTGGTAATCTGTGCCATCGTAAGAAATGAGCAGCTTGATGTTCTCTAATGGAATAAGTCCTAAGGCCGGCGGTTCGGTTTCTTCAGCTGTAACTTGCTCCGGGATTTCGTCCATTATTTCCAGATTTATTCCCTCCATATTAACTCACTCACGCTTCTGAAAGGGCCAGTCTTACTGCTTCTTCTGGAGTCCAGACCTGAGTGATGCCTTTGATGTCCCAGGTTTTGAGACCGATTACTTTTTTGCCGAATATTCTTGCGAAAGCGATTTCGCTTAAAGTTCCGTATTCTCCGTCGATGGCAATGACTGCTCCGGAATTCAGGACGACCATGGAGTTCCGGTTATAGCCGATACCGGTAGCAATGGCAATGTCGATGAATTCGTTGGCCTCTTCCGGTCTATTCCCGGGGAGAAGGCCGATGGTTAAGCCGCCAGCTTCTTTTGCTCCCCGGGCAGCTTCTTCCATCACTCCGCCCAGGCCGCCGCAGACAAGAATGGCACCCCTTTCAGCCAGCAACTTTCCAACTTTATAGGCCATTAACTTAGAGTCCTGGTCAGGACTGTTTCCCCCTATAACGGCTACTCTGGGCCTTTTTCTGAAGTCCGAAACTTCCACCGATTTTCTCCTTTTTCTCATTACGGTTTATAGTTTAACCTGGAGACTCAAAAATAGCACAGGCTTCTTTTGTTTTCAATTTTGACCAGGTTGTCAATTAATCGCGATATTTGTTGACTAAAGATATATGGGTGTGATAACAATTAACCCAGTGGGGAGAAAGATTTAGATGGCTTATGTAAATTACGTAACCAAAAATATCGCCATCAAGGTGGTCTATTATGGACCCGGACTCAGCGGTAAGACTACCAACCTGAGATACATCTATTTCAAACTTGAACCCGCCTACCGGGGAGAGCTGGTCTGCCTGGAGACTGAAACCGAAAGGACTTTCTTTTTTGACCTTTTGCCAATAAAGGCAGGCCTGATCAAAGAATTCAGGGTCCATTTTCAGCTTCTGACAGTCCCCGGCCAGGTTTTTTATGAAGCCTCAAGGAAAAGCGTGCTCAAGGGAGCCGATGGAATCGTCTTTGTGGCCGATTCTCAGTTGCCGCTGCTTGACGCCAATCTGGAGAGTTTTGATGGTCTCAGGCGAAATTGTCTTGAACAGAACATTGACCTCAACCAGATTCCTCTTGTTTTCCAATATAACAAACGGGACCTTCCTGACCTTATACCCGTGGAAACTTTCAATCGTCTGCTCAACCACCGCAATGCCCCTTACATTGAAGCGGAAGCCATCAATGGACGCGGGGTGCTGGAAACGCTTAAAGAAATCGCCCGTCTCACTGTCCCGGTAGTGAGAGCTAAGATCCTGGGAGAAAGAATTCAGGCGGCAGAAGGTTTCGAGGCCGAAGTCATGCACCAGGCAGAAATGCTTTCATCGATTGAGGAGATAAAATCGCGTAAAGAAGCTGCGCCTAAGAAGAAAGCTGAGAAAAAGCCCGGAGAAGTCAGAATCGAGTTTGTCAAACCCGGAGACGAATCTCCTTTTCCCACCACCAAGATCAAAGTGCAGTCAATAGAAGATATTGAGCAGGAGATTGAAAGACTCTCCAAAGAGTTCGGCCTGGGCAAGAAGAAATAGCCACCTGAGAATTATCCTGCCCTTTTCTCGTCTAATTTTCTGCAGTCATGCTCATAAGAATACCCAGTGCTTCTCTTCATGGAATAGAGGCTTATCTGGTTGACGTGGAGGTAGATATCTCGTCAGGCCTGCCGGCTTTTGTCATCGTCGGCCTGCCCGATGCCGCAGTCAGAGAGAGCAAAGAAAGGGTCAGAACAGCTCTGCGGAATTGTGGCTTTGATCTTCCGGCTAAAAAAATAATCATCAACTTAGCTCCAGCCAGTCGAAAAAAGGAAGGCTCAGCTTTTGACCTGCCGATTTCTCTCGGCCTTCTGGCTTTTCTCGGAGTCGTCCCGGTCGATAGACTGCTTCAATATCTTTTTGTAGGAGAATTGGCTCTTGACGGTAGTTTAAAAACAGTTCGAGGAGCTTTACCATTTTCTCTCCTGGCCAGCAAAAAGAAACTTTCAGGTTTGGTTCTCCCCGGGAAAAATGAAAAGGAAGCCTGCCTGGTCCAGGAATTTCCGGTCTTCGGCCTAAGACATCTGGTGGAGGTCGTTAAGCTGCTATGCGGTTCGCAGGACATCAAACCGGCTGCATATTGCCTGGCGGAGCTGATCGGAGAAACCAGGTCTGAACTCGATTTTTCAGAAGTCAGGGGACAGCAGCAGGCCAAAAGAGCTTTAGAGGTGGCTGCAGGTGGTGGCCATAACATTTTGATGATCGGTCCGCCGGGCTCCGGAAAAACCATGCTCGCCAGGCGTTTGCCGACCATTCTGCCGGAAATGGCCTTTGAAGAAATAATCGAAGTTACCCAGAATTATAGTGCTGCCGGCCTTCTCGGCGACAGGGCAGCCATCAGTCAGCGCCCGTTCAGGTCGCCTCATCATACGATAACTGATACCGGGCTGGTTGGGGGAGGAAATTACCCGCGACCTGGAGAAGTAAGTTTAGCCCACAGGGGAGTTCTTTTTCTGGATGAGTTTCCTGAATTCAGCCGGCAGGCGCTGGAAAGTCTGAGACAACCGCTGGAAGATGGCCAGGTGACCATTTCCAGAGTTTCATCAAGTATAACTTATCCCTGTTCCTTTATGCTGGTGGCAGCCATGAACCCGTGCGCTGATATCTTCCTCAGCTCAGGGATTGAGGTGAATTGCACCGAAGATGAAAGACGGAGATACTATTCGAGAATATCCCGTCCGCTCCTTGATCGGATTGATATCACGGTGGAGGTCCCCGCTGTCAAGTATCATGATATAAAGGGAAAACCGCCTGGCGAATCTTCAGAAGAAATCAGGAAAAGAGTTTCATCAGCCAGAAAGATTCAGTGGAACAGGTTCAGGGGCAAGAAGATTTTCGCGAATTCTCAAATGAGTACGAAAGATATAAGACAATTTTGCGTGCTTGATCCAGATGGTGACAGGTTGATGGAAACCGCGATGAAACGTTTTAGATTCAGTGCCAGAGCCCATGACCGGATTTTGAAGGTAGCGCGGACGATTTCTGACATCGTCGGAGAAGATAAAATTTCGGCTGCGGCTGTGGCTGAAGCCATTCAGTACAGGGTGATGGATAAATTCTGATAGAGGTTTGGTTTCTTTTTATCGAGTCAGACCATAAATTTCTTTGCTCTTGAGATGAATGCCTGATAAAATTAGGAAAAATTGAAAAAGGACGGCTGGCATGAACGGTGAACTCAGCATAGAAAGACCACGACCCGGCCAGTTGCCAAGGGTGCTGAATCGTCTGGATATGGTCTCCATAGTTATTGGTGGAGTAATCGGTTCAGGAATCTTCCTGGTTCCTTCAAAGATTGCTTTAGAAGTTCATTCGCCTCTCTTGATGTTAACGGTCTGGGTGGTCGGTGGTCTGCTCAGCTTTCTCGGAGCTTTAGCCTTTGCTGAACTTGGTGCAGCGATCCCCGATGCCGGTGGTATGTATGTTTATCTCCGGGAAGCTTACGGTCCGCTTCTTTCGTTCTTATTTGGCTGGACGCTTTTTCTGGTGATTGATTCCGGAGCCATAGCCACTCTGGCGGTGGCTTTCTCTTCTAATTATCTTCCCTATTTCTTTAAGATTACTCCGCTGATGTCCAAAATGGTGGCTGTTGTTTTTGTCGCTTTTCTGGCTGCAGTCAATTACATTGGGGTCCGCTGGGGGGCCAATCTTCAGAATCTTCTTACTCTGATTAAGACGGGAGCCATAGTGGGTATCTGTGTCACGATTTTTTTGTTTGGAAGAGGAAATCCGCAAAACTTTTACCTGCCAGGTTCTGGTAAATTTTCCTTGAACCTGCTGAGCAGCTTTGGTGTGGCTATGGTAGCCACCTTCTGGGCATACAAGGGCTGGGAATCTGCTACCTACAGCGCCGGCGAGGTTAAGCGTCCAGAGCGGAATCTGCCAATGGGAATTCTCATCGGTCTGATTGCGGTGATCGGGCTGTATCTACTGGCTAATCTGGCTTATCTTTATGTTCTGCCTGTTTCTGATATAGCCGGTTCGCCCCGAGTAGCCGCTGATGCCATGAAAGCTGCAGTCGGGCCGGCCGGAGCTTCAATCATCTCCTTCGTAATACTGTTTTCAATTCTCGGTGCTGCCAACCAGAACTTGCTCTGCTCGCCCCGGGTTTATTTTGCCATGTCGCGCGACCGGCTGTTTTTTCAGGGAATTTCCAGAGTTCATCCACGCTTTCTGACTCCACATGTTTCTATCATCGCGATCGGTCTCTGGAGCATAGTGCTGAGCCTTTCCGGCACTTTTGAACAGTTATTCACTTATGTGGTTTTTGCCCAGTGGCTGTTCTTCGGGCTGACCGTGGCTGCGGTTTTTGTGTTGAGGAAGAAAAGACCTGACCTGCCTCGGCCCTACAGAACATGGGGTTATCCGCTGACTCCAGCCGTATTCATTCTGGCAGCCTTTTTGATTTCTCTGAACTCTCTGGTTAAAGAATTCTGGAATTCCATGGCCGGTCTGGCCATCATTATGCTTGGGGTTCCAGCTTTTTTTTACTGGAAAGGGAAGCGGAAAGCATAAGAAGCCTGCAGCCAAACTTACTGATGAAAAAAGTCTTGCTCATTCAGCCCCCGGTAGAGGATTTCTATACTACTTCAATTCGCCTTTATCCCCTTGGTCTGGCTTATACAGCCAGAATCTTCGAACATTTTGGCTGGACGGTCGAGATTCTCGATTGTTTATCACGCTTAAGAAAGACTGGCCTCGCCTGCCTGAAAAATTCTCTTATCTTGAGCCATATCTCAAGGATCCATACTTTTTTAAACAATACTGGCGGTTTGGCCTGCCGCTCGAAAGGATATTGGTCAGGGTAAAAGAGTCCTCGCCTGACCTGATTGGAATCAGCAGTTCTTTTGCCGCTTATTACCGGATAAGGAAGAAAAATTATGCTTCTCTTCAAGCCAGCCGGGGCTGTCCGCATAATTGTTCTTTCTGCAATGTCCACATGGTCTTTGGCCGTAGAATTGATTACCGACCTGTTAAATCCATCATCGAAGAAATGCGCTGGAACTATTCTATGCGCCAGGTTCAGATTTTTAATTTTGAAGATGACAATCTGTCCGGTGAACGGGCATGGTTTGAGGGATTCCTCAAAGAAGTCAGCAATGATCAGCTGCTGCGGGGAACAGAGCTTACTTTTATGAACGGCGTCAGCTATGAAAGTCTTGATGAGGAGCTTCTTAAGTTGATGAAAAGGGCTGGGGTGAGAAAGCTTGACCTGTCCTGGGTTTCGGGTAGTCCAGCATTGAGGAAGAAACATCACCGGCCTCAGAAAAAAGAGGAATCGGAATTCTTGGAGACGCTGAACACGGCCAGGAAACTTGGTTTTTTTGTCACCGTCTATCTCGTACTTGGGCTTCCCGGTCAAACTAAAGAAGAGATCATTGAGACCACCGAGAGGCTTCTCAGCCTGGACATTCTTGTTGGACCTTCGGTGTTCTATTTAACTCCAGGTAGCGAGCTGTATAACACTATGAGCCTGGCCCCTGAGATAAAAGATGACTGGGATATGTTAAGGTCCACTGCCTTTGCCGTGGAGACAGAGCACCTGACACGCCAAAATCTGATAGAGCTTTTTCTTTATGTGAGAAAGCGTAACCTGGAAAAGCGCGTCTGAATCTCAGTGTGCAGTCTTATACAGGCGGCCGTCTTCGACCACAACCCTGCCACGTTTCAGCACAGTTTTTACCGGATTGCGTCCGAGTTCATAAGCTAAGGAAAGGTAAGAAGACATATCGCACAGAATCAGGTCAAGATCTTTTCCGGGTTCGATAGAACCAACCTGGTGCTGGCGGTCAATTGCATAGGCAGCATTGATAGTGCAGGCGTGGATGGCTTCTTCGACGGTCATTCTTAACGTAAAAACTCCAAGCTGAAGGACAAAGAGCATTGACATCAAGTGAGAGCTCCCGGGATTGAAATCACTGGCCAGAGCCACAATTGCACCTTTATCGATAAGCTCTCTGGCCGGAGCTTTTTTCTCTATCATCAGGAAGAATGAAACACCTGGAAGAAGAATTGCGGCCGTCTGGCTCTGAGACAGCCGCCTGATTCCTTCAGGAGTAACATTTATTAGATGCTCTGCTGACCGGGCCTTAAGCTCCACAGCCAGCTCAGTTCCACCGATAGGAACAAATTCGTCTGCGTGGATTTTGAGCTTGAATCCGAGGTCCAGAGCTTCGGATGCCAGCTCGCGGGTTTCTTCGAGGTTAAAAACCGTTGGTTCGCAGAAAATATCGAAAAACTCCGCCAGATTCCTTTTTTTGACCTCAGGCATTATTTCTTTTTTAAGTTTTTCGATATAAGCCCTGCGGTTGGCTTTATGCTCAGGCGGGATTTCGTGAGCTCCCATGAATGTTGGGACTATTGTGACTGGCTGGATAGAATTTAATTCTTTTAAAACCTCAAGCTGTTTGATTTCATCCTCGAAATTCAGTCCATAACCGCTCTTGGCTTCAACCGTAGTTGCTCCGTTAAGCATCATAATTTCAAGCCGGCTCAGACAGATTTTGCTCAACTCTGCTCTGGATGCAGCCCTGGTGGCCCTGACTGTGGTCTGGATTCCCAGGTCCATTTGAGCTAATTGCTGATAGGTATAACCGCTCAACCGAAGAGAGAATTCTTTTTCCCGGTCGCCAGCAAAGGGAAGGTGAGTATGAGAATCAACCAGGCCGGGCAGTCCGACCAGGCCTGAAGCCTCAATGACTGTGGTTTTATCGCCAACCTCGACTTTTTCTCTGAATTCGTTTTCCCGGCCTACAAAAACTATTTTCCCCTCGTGAGCTGCTACCCAGGCCTTTTCTATCAGGCCGAAATCTTTCATCCGGTTTTTAGTTTTGGGTCTCTCGCCGGCACAGGTGGCTAACTGAGCGATGTCAGCCACCACAGTATCAGCGTAGATCATTGGGTGTTTTCCTGAGAGAGCACTGCTTGGTTTTCCGGATAAAAGCAGGTGTATTGAGCTCATTCCAGTCGATCTGAGGAGGATTTGGGTCTATCACCGGTTCTTGAGTACCTTTGGGCTCGAAGAGATAGGGTGGAGTTGGCGTATTAACCGGAACCGAGGGTTGAGTTCTGGCGACATTTCTTCTGATGCCTTCTGGAGTGGCTATTTTCTGTTTTTTCTGATCGAATCCAGTTGCAATGACTGTTACTTTTATAGTATCCCGCATATTCTCGTCGATGACTGTGCCAAAAATGATATTAGCTTCAGGGTCAGCCAGACTTGTTATAAGCTGGGAAGCTTTAGAGACCTCATGGAGGGTCATATCCTTGCCACCTGTGATATTAATCAGAACGCCGCGGGCTCCTTCGATGGAGGTATCTATCAGAAGCGGGCTGGAAATGGCTTTCTGAGCCGCTTCTACTGCGCGGTTTTCGCCGGAAGCGATACCTGTTCCCATGAAAGCCATACCCATGCCTTTCATGATGGACTTGACATCAGCAAAATCCAGGTTAATCAGTCCTGCCCTGGTAATTAAGTCTGATATGCCCTGTGCTGCCTGCCTGAGAATATCATCAGCCATTCTAAAAGCATCAGGTATAGAAGTATTCAGGTTCACTGTTTCCAGCAGCCGTTCATTGGGGATGGCGATGACTGTGTCCACGACCGACTTCAGCTCCCGGAGTCCCTCTTCAGCCTTTCTGGCTCTGTTCCGGCCTTCGAAGGCGAAGGGCAAAGTGACGATAGCAATTGCCAGAATCTCCATCCCTGCGGCCAGATTGGCTATAACAGGTGTAGCTCCGGTTCCTGTTCCCCCTCCGAGCCCAGCTGTCAGAAAGACCATATCAGCACCTTCGAGAATTTCCGCCAGGTGTTCGGGGTCTTCTTCGGCTGCCAGGCGTCCAATTTCCGGGTCGCCGCCCGAGCCCAGTCCTTTGGTTAACTTATTTCCGATCTGTATCTTCAACGAGGCCTGATTATTGCTCAGAGCCTGCTTATCTGTGTTTATGGCGATAAACTCCACGCCTCCAATTCCAGCTTCAATCATCCGGTTAACGGCATTGCCGCCTCCACCGCCGATACCTACGACCTTGATCTTGGCATCGTAATTTTCTTCTGCCAGATGAAATTTGATCTTACTGCCGAAGTCATCGCGCATTTTTTCCTCCTTATTCGTTGAACCAGTCTTTTATTCTGGTCCAGAAATTTTTCTTTTTATCTTTAATAAAACCACGTTCCTGAATCTGGTTATATCCATAAAGGATGAGCCCGATGCCGGTGGCGTAATCTGGCGTGCTCACCCGGTCGATGAGTCCACCGACATAATTGGGGTCTCCGCGTCTCACCGGCAGGTCAAATATTTCTTCAGCCACTTCCTCGAGACCATCAAGCAGAGCCGTGCCGCCAGTCAAAACCATTCCTGAATTAAGAGATTTTTCATAGCCCATTCTTTTGATGTCAGCATCGACCAGCCTGAATATTTCTTCTGCCCTTGGCTGGATGATATCAGCCAGGATCTGCCGGGATAGCACCCTTGACTTTCTGCCCTTGCCAACCGTGGGCACCTCGATTGTTTCCTGTTCTTCGGTGACAGGCAGGGCGACGCAGCCATACTTTTTCTTGATTTTTTCTGCCTCAGGAATTGGCGTCCTTAAGCCAACAGCAATGTCGTTGGTAAAATTATCTCCACCGAGTGGAATGGTAGAAGTGTACCAAAGAGAACCTCTTTCAAAGATAGCTACCTCAGTTGTTCCAGCTCCGATATCGATCAGGCCCACTCCGAGCTCGCGTTCGTCATGGGTTAAAACTGAATGACTGGTAGCTATTTGATTGAGCACAATTTCCCGGATGCTGATTCCAGCTCTTTCAAGACAGTTCTTCAGGTTCTGCAATGAAGTTATAGCTGAAGTTATGATGTGCACATTTACTTCTAACTTTATTCCACTCATCCCCAGCGGGTCCTTTATTCCATCCTGCTCGTCAACGATGAATTCCTGCGGAATGATGTGAATAATCTGCCGGTCGGGTGGTATAGAAAGAGCCCTGGCCTGGTCGATTACCCGGCGGATGTCTTCTCTGGATATTTCCCGGTTCTTCCCGGAGACAGCCACCACTCCTCGGCTGTTAAAACTCTTGATGTGTGAACCGGAAATGCCGACATAAGCTGAGTCTATTTCCACTCCGGCCATCAGCTCAGCTTCTTCCTGGGCTCTTTTGATGGCGGCGATGGTCAGGTCGAGGTTGACGACCACCCCTTTCCTGATACCCCGGGATTCAGCTACACCGATTCCGATGATTTCCACCTTTTGCTCTTCAGTAATTTCGCCAATGATGGCCACGGTTTTTTTCGTGCCTATATCGAGACCAACCTGATAATTATTTCTAGCCATCAATCCACCTCCTTATTCCCGGCCAAAGGCGGAATTTGTGCCTGAGCCGCCGGTTTGATGTAAGCCCGGTCTTCTATTCGAAGGTCAACGTACTCGATCGGACCAAAGCGTTCTTTCCAGGATGCCTTATGGCTGAGGTAGTAACTTAGTTTTTCCGAAAAACCATTTTCTTCTATAAAAATTCGAGTGTCATCGTTGGTGAGTTCAATTTCCATAGAGCTGTTTTTCTTGAAAATTATTTTTCTTACCAGAGCTCGAACCTCAGGCTGAAGGCTTTCCAGAGAGTTACAAACTGACCGGATTTTTTCTTGATAGGCTTCCCTGAAAACGCCTTCATCTTCTACTACAGGAAAAGAATCTTCTAACGGAGCGACAAAGCTGGCAAGGGCTTGACCCTCTTCATCCACAAGATAAAAACTTCCGCGATGCGCATAGACCTTCGGCTTTCGGGGAAAGACTTCCACCTTAAGGGTCGAAGGTAAAACTTTCTCCAGCCGGGCATCCTTAACACCGGGCAGATGAATCAGGGCTGCTCTGAGATAGGAAAGGTCGCAAATCAGGATGTTTCCGAGCTGGCGGTTGCCTAAAAAACTTTCTACCGTCTGCTTGGTCTCCGGGCTGGAAGAGTTGACTCCAACCTGCTTTATGCTTAATCTGTCGCAGGTGATTAGAAAATAATAAAACTCAGCCAGACCAAAAAAGAAACCCGCCAGAATCAGGAACAGAAGGATAAGATGTCTTAAACGCAGGTAACGCCTGGCCGGTTTTGTTTTAAGCCGTATACTTTTTGCTGGACGGTGGAAAATTGCGGAATCAAGAGGAAGGGAACTGATCAACGGCTTGTCCAGAGGATATCTGCTTTCTACAGCCATTCTACTTTGTCCCTTCTAATAGTCTTATGGTTTCAGGAATTATCCGGTTGACGTTCCCGGCTCCCATGACGAGCAGAATATCATTGGGAGTCAGGATAGAAACGAGTCTTTCCGGAATTCTGGAAAGGACTGGCTCAAACATTACATTCTTATGACCGAATTTCTGGACTTCTTCAAAAAGGACCTGGCCGCTTATGCCTTCAATCGGGTCTTCGCCAGCCGGATAGATCTCGGTGATTAACAGGATATCGGCTTGATTAAAAGAAGTGGCGAACTCATTCATAAGTCTTAACAGCCGCGTGTATCGATGAGGCTGAAAAACGACTACCAGTCGTCGGTTCCATCCTCCTCTGGCTGCTTCCAGAGTGGCTTTCACCTCTGTTGGATGATGGGCGTAATCTTCGATAATCATAATGTCGTTTATTATTTTCTTGAGCTCAAACCTCCGGCCGGTGCCTTGATATTCTTCAAGTGCTTTAAGGATGGTTCTGGCCGAAATCTCCAGGTCCAGGCCGACTGAGGTCGCGGCCATGGCGTTAAGGATATTGTGTTTCCCGGGAACGTTGAGTTTGAGCCTTCCGAGCGTCTTGCCATAGGCGAATAGAGTGGAATTGCTAGAAAACTCTTCAAAGGAGAAGTCTCTGGCCTGGATATCAGCCTGCGACGATAGACCGTAGGTGATTATCTTTCTCTCAAGTTCGGGGATAATGCTTTGTAGATTGGGGTCATCCAGGCAGAGTATAACCGGACAGTAAAACGGAACTTTATTGGCGAAATTTATAAATGTTTTCTTGAGTTCATCCAGCGTTCCGTAATGTTCGAGATGTTCTTCGTCGATGTTGGTCAGCACCGCGATGAAAGGCGAGAGAAAGAGGAAGGAACGGTCGCTTTCATCAGCTTCAGCCACGATAAAATCACCTTCGCCCAGCTTGGCATTAGAACCGAGGGTGTTCAGCCGGCCGCCAACGATGATTGTTGGGTCATAACCTCCCGCTTCAAGAACCAGAGCGGTCATCGAGGTGGTAGTGGTCTTGCCATGAGCTCCGGCGACAGCTATGCCATACTTCATCCTCATCAATTCAGCCAGCATTTCAGCTCGAGGTATAACCGGAATCTTTAAGGCTTTAGCCTTGACTACTTCTACGTTGTCTTCCCTTATGGCTGACGAGATGACCACAACTTCGACATCTTTAACGTGCTGAGCTGAATGTCCGAGGTAGATTTGAGCTCCCAGTCGGGCCAGCCTGGCAGTGGCTTCATTCTCCAGGAGGTCTGAACCAGAAACCATGTATCCGAGGTTAAGCAAGACTTCGGCAATGCCGCACATTCCTGTTCCGCCTATTCCGACCATATGAATCTTATGGATCTTTCGATAGCCTTTTTTGACCACTACCGCCTGCCTCCCTTTGTTTTTAGCATTTCCAGACCTAATTGGGCGATAGAATCAGCCGCATTTTCTTTCTTTAATTTTTTTAAATTATCTTCTATCCGATCCAGGGCTTCTTTATGATCAATGTAGAATTTAATCTTCTCTATAAACAATTCGGGGGTGAACTCCTTTTCCAGAATGATTTCACTTCCACCGGCTTTCTCCAGTTCTCTGGCGTTGAATTCTTGATGATTATCTGCCGCCTGAGCAAAAGGCACCAGGATGGCCGGCTTGGCTGCGGCTATCAATTCAGCACATGTGGTGGCTCCGGCTCTGCTGATGACAAGGTCAGCTCTGGCGAAATAATCTGACATTGGTGAGAAATAGGGACTTGTGACAACCCGGTCAAAGCCTGCCTGTTCGTAGGCTTCAGAAAGGTGCTTGAAATCTTTCTCTCCAGTCTGATGAAAAATGAACAATGAGTTCTTTAACTCGTTTAAATAAGGAAGGCAGTCAATCATTCGGTCATTGAGGAATCTTGAGCCCTGACTGCCTCCGAAGATGAGCAGAGTTAGCACAGATTCACGCTTTTTTTTGGGAACTTGATAGAATTCAGGCCGCACCGGGTTGCCAAGCAAAACTCCTTTTTCACCGAAATAAGGCAGCGAACTCGCAAAGGAAACCACTGCTTTATCCGCCCAGCGGCTGAGTTTTCTGTTGGTAAACCCCGGCAGGGCATTCTGCTCAAGAATGATGGTCGGCTTTCCCAGAATTGAGGCCATAAGAACTATTGGCCCGGAACTGAATCCGCCAACTCCTATGACCAGAGAAGGCTTATATTTTATAAGGACAAATAAAGATTTGAGGAAAGCTAACGGAAGAAGACCAAGTCCCTGCAGCCTTTTCCAGCCGCGTCCTTTAAGGCCTTCTACCGGAAGGGTCAAGTAGGCCGTCTCCTGCTCGGTCATTATTTTCTTTTCCACAGCTCTGGAACTTCCGACATAAACGAGACGGAGGTCCGGTTTAAGCTTTTTGAGCTTTTGTCCGAGCACCAGGGCAGGGTAAAGATGTCCGCCTGTGCCTCCGCCGCTGATAAAGACAGTCGTTTTCTTCATAGCGTTGAGTTAGCCTCGTTTTTTCTCTGTGAAATGTTCAGAAGAAGACCGACTGCGATCAGGTCGCAGACTAAAGCTGAACGACCAAAAGAGATGAATGGCAAAGGAACGCCCGTAACCGGACCTAACCCAAGGACCACACTTACGTTAAGCAGCGACTGGATGATTATAACGAGAGTTAGCCCATAAGCTATCAACCTATAATTATGGCTTGAAGCCCGGTCAGCAATTCTCAGTCCCCTGAACAGAAAAACCAGGAACAAAGAAACTGTTAGCATCGTTCCGGCCAAACCGATTTCTTCTCCGATGATGGCGAATATAAAATCTGTGTGAGCGCAAGGGAGAAAGTATAGCTTCTGAGTGGAAGAACCCAGGCTCACTCCAAGCAGACCGCCTGCACCCACGGCCAGTTTGGATTGTCTTATCTGAAAAGCTTTTCCCAGCGGGTCTTTTTGCGGAGACAAGAAACTATGAAGACGGTTGACCCGATAATCAGCTGAGATGAGGAAAAGGCCAAAAATTATCAAAGCAATCAGTCCGGGAATAATAAAATATCTGAGCTTCAATCCGCCCAGGTACAGGATTATTGTTGAGATAAAAAAGATGAATATCGCTGTGCTGTAATCTGGTTCTGCCAGAATTGCCAGAGTAAACGACATAATTACTGCCAGGGGGGGGAGCAAGGTCTTCCAGTGATTGAGGACATCTGCCCTTCTGGAACAATAGTTCGCCAAGAAAAGAACCAGGACTATTTTTGCCAGTTCGGAAGGCTGAAAACGCGCTCCAAACAGCTGGACCCAGCGGTGGGAGCCGGCCACAGGAGGCATAGCCAGAGAGAGCAAAAGCAAGAGAAAGGTGGCTCCGGTGGCCACGTAAACCAGTTTGGTCAGAGTGAAGAATGGATTCCTGATGCAGGCGATGAGGAGCATCAGAAAAGACCCAAGGATAACGGCAATAATCTGATGAGTCAAAAAGTAGAAACTCTGGCGGTATTTTTCTCCAGCCAGCACCGCTGACGAACTGAAGACCATGATGATACCCAGAATCATGAGAGCTGTGGTGCTGACAAGAAGCAATTTGTCAAACGAGTATCTCTTGAAGGTCTCCCTCACTTTTTTCCCCTCAATCTCTTGACCAGCCGGTTGATTTCTTTTTTGAATACCCTGCCTCTCTCTTCAAAATTCTTAAACATATCCCACGAGGTGCAGGCTGGAGCCAGCAATACCACCTCTCCTCGTCTGGCGGCCTGGTAGCCTTTTTCTACCAGGTCGCGGAAAGAACCGGCTTCTTCAATCGGGCAAATCCCTGAAATAGCTTTTCTGATTTTCTCTCTTGCCTCACCGATAAGCAGGACCCTTTTCACTTTCTTTCTTAAAGCGCGACGCAAGGGGGAGAAATCTCCCCCTTTGTCGCGCCCCCCGAGGATAAGAATAACAGGTCGGTCGAAACTCTGGACAGCTTTGATCGTGGCCTCAACAGTGGTTGCCTTGGAGTCATTGACAAAGAGTATACCCTTTAGAGTCCGAACTTCTTCCAGTCGGTGTTCCAATCCTCTGAAGGTTCTGATGGTTTTTCTGATAACCGGAAGAGGAGCGCCAGCCATGCAGGCGGCAAGAGCAGCAGCCATAATATTCTCTTGATTGTGAACCCCTCTGAGCTTGATCTCACTGGTGTCAATAACCGGAAGTTCTTCCCCAAGTTTCAACATGATGGTTGAGTTCTTGAGGTAGCAACCCCGGGGTACTAAATGCTTTCGGCTGAAAGCATAAAGCTCAATGTTTTTTTCTTTTCGCCATGACCAGAGTACCCGGTCATCGCGATTTATAATTAACTTATCCCCTCGCAGAAGATGATTGAATAATTTCTTCTTGGCCAGGATGTAGTTCTCAAAAGTTTTATGCCAGTCAAGATGGTTCGGAGAAATATTTAGAAAGACCGAGATGTCTGCCCTGAAACTTTCAGTGAATTCCAGCTGAAAACTCGAAATTTCTGTTACCAGAAAGTGGTCGGACTTACGCTTGTCAGCAAATGAAATAAGGGGAGTGCCGATATTACCGGACAGGTGGACATTGAACCCGCTGTTTTTCAGAATCTTATAGATAAGAGTGGTTGTGGTTGATTTCCCGTTTGAACCGGTAATGCCGATTATCTTTATCTTCCCTTTGAGAAATTGATAAGCCAGCTCGATCTCTGAAACCACCTGAATTCCGCTTTCCCGGGCAGCCAGTATTTCTGGAAGCGGCGCAACTCCAGGGCTCAGGACAATCAGGTCTGTTCCAAGGAAAAGTTCCAGGCGATGTCCTCCGGTGTCAAAGCAGACCCCTTTTTGTTTGTAGGTATCGACTTTTTCTAACTGGCTTTCCGGCTTTTTATCGCTGACCGTAATCAGGGCCTGTTTTTCCAGAAGAAAATCGCAGAGGGCACGGCCCGTCTTGCCGAAGCCGACGACCAGAACTTTCTTGCCTTTGAGTTCCATACTTACCTCAACTTCAAAGTGGTTAAGCTGAAAAGGGCAAAGATTATCCCGATTATCCAGAATCTGATGACCACCTTTTCCTCAGGCCAGCCCAGAAGTTCAAAATGATGATGAAGGGGTGCCATCCTGAAAATTCTTTTGCCACCGGTAAGCTTAAAATAGGAAACCTGAAGCAGGACAGAAAGCGCTTCCAGAATAAAAACTCCAGCCACAGTAAAAAGCAAAAACTCCTGTTTTATCAGAATGGCTATCAGACCCAGGGTTCCTCCGAGTGACAGAGCGCCAACATCCCCCATGAAAATCTCGGCCGGATGGCAATTAAACCAGAGAAAACCCAGACAGGCACCGGCGAATCCTCCGGCGAAAACTGTTAATTCAGCTGCCAGCGGTACTCTCAGAATGTTAAGGTATTCAGACCAGATGGCATGGCCAGTCACATAGGTTAGAGCGGTCAGAGCAACTGAGGCGATAAGGGTCAATCCGATGGCCAATCCGTCCAGACCATCAGCTAAATTTACTGCGTTGGAAGAGCTCACCAGGATAAAAAGAATCCAGGGCAGATAGAGCCAGCCCAGGTAGGGTGCCCACTCTTTAAAGAAGGGGAAGGTCAGGTGAAGGTCGAATCTTCCTCTGAGCCCCAGCAGAACCAGGGTTAAGCCGATTCCCGAAGAGAGCAAAATCTGGAAAAGAAGCTTCTGCCGGGGCGTCAAACCCAGCGACCGACGCACCCGGTATTTGATTAAATCGTCCATAAAGCCGATGAGTCCGAAGAGGATCATTCCTATGGTAGCTGTCCAGACATATATGTTGCCAAGATTACCCCAGAGCAGGGTAGAGATGACTGTGGCTCCGATAATCATCACTCCACCCATCGAAGGCGTTCCTTTTTTGACCAGGTGAGCGGTCAGAACCTCCTCTCTTATTTCCTGACCGACCTGATGTTTTTTCAGAAGACGGATAAAAAGCGGAGTGATGATGAACACAATAAGTAGAGCAGTTATCCCAGCCAGGGCCGTCCTGACGGTGATATAACGAAAGATATTGAAGAAGAACCAGTATTTCCTCAGCGGAACGAGTAGCCAGAATAACAACTTATATCTCCGTCTGATTTTTTAGAAACTGTACAATTCGGTCCAAAGCCATGGCCCTTGAACCTTTAATCAGGAGAAAATCGCCCGTCTGAATGAAAGTCTTCAGCCAGCTTTTGGCTTCAGCAGCCTCAACAAAAGAAAAAACCCGGTCAGGTTTTAAACCGTTTTCAATCGCGCCTTCAGCCAGATACTTGGCCCTGGAACCTACTGTAACCAGCACGTCCCAACCATATTCTGGAACTCTCTTTCCGGTATCACGGTGAAAATCTATCTCTCTGGCTCCGAGTTCCAGCATGTCTCCGAGCACCGCAATCCTGCGCTTGGCTGAAACATGGCTGAGGCTCCTCAATACTCCTGAGAGAGCCACAGGGTTTGAATTATAAGAATCATCATAGATTATGGCCCCATTCTTAAGCCTCACAAGCTCGCCTCGATGTTCAATCGCAGGCAGTTGGCTGAATTCCGGAAGGAGTTCCTCCAGTCTAATCGAAAAGGAAAAAGCCACAGCACAGGCTGCCAGCAGATTAGAGACCAGTGCTTCGTTGAGGAAAGGCACAGTGACCTCAGCTTTTTCCTCTCCATAAAAAAGGTTAAATCGCATGCCCTTTAAGCCAAGATGTCGGATATTTTCTGCCCTGACTGGATAATGCCGGTCTGCGCCGAAAAAGATTATCCTTCCCTTGGAAAAGGAGCCGGCCAGTTTTCTTACCAGGGGGTCATCGCCGTTGAGAACAGCCAGGGCGCCTGGCTTGGACCCTTCCAGAATTTCCTTCTTAGCCGTGGCGATTTCTTCAAGACTGGCAAAGAATTCTAAGTGAACCGGAGCAATTCCAGTCAGGACAGCCACATCAGGAGGAGCGATTCCGGCTAATTCTCTTATTTCGCCTGCCCGGCTCATGCCCATTTCCAGGACAGCTATCTCATGGCTGCTGTTCATGGACAGAATTGAAATGGGTAATCCGATCCGGTTATTAAAATTCCTGGGCGATTTAAGAACCTTGAACCGAGTTGAAAGCAACCTGGCCGTAAATTCTTTGGTTGAAGTCTTACCGATACTTCCAGTAATGCCAACGACTTTGACCGGGCTTTCAACCAGAACTCTGGTGGCCAG